>Ga0307511_10001049_pt1 | contig 29412 bp, 38 predicted proteins | sample 13_EM_MG_FD_200266 | JGI IMG/M metagenome (GOLD analysis project Ga0307511, IMG submission 200266) | Populus trichocarpa ectomycorrhiza microbial communities from riparian zone in the Pacific Northwest, United States - 13_EM | ecosystem: Host-associated > Plants > Roots > Unclassified | place...
CCGACCCCGTTAACCCTAACTCCAATCCCAGCACCCTCCTCCCATCCCCTCTCCCCCCCCACGGCGAGGCCCCCCCCGCCAACCTCTACGGGTTCGCCATCGTCGGCTGCGTCGTCGCCCTCGTGACCCTCAACACCGCCAAACTCGAAGCCCCAACACGAACATTACTAGTTGTAGATTACCTCGATCACCGGATGGACGTGTGGAATGCGATTGCGGTTGCGTTGGTGGTGGTGCAGGCGAGGGATGAGCAGAGGGCGAGGGTGGATTGGGCGAGGAAGATTGCGGCCGAGGTGGGGGCGTGGGAGGAAGAGGATTTGTAAGTGTCATGGCTTGAAGTGGGGAAATACCCGATAGGCTGCAGTGTGGTGTGGTTGGTGTAGATCATCACTATGCTATAGCTCTTTTTATGTTTATGCATGAATATTCACGAATCTCTACATTAACGCTATGATATGAAACGATTGGGCTGGCTGGTTGGGTTGACTGGTTGGTTGGGAGTTCAGGGAAATATTATATGGCACAGCGCTGAGGCACTGAATGAGGTGATGGTAATTATGTCTGTAGCCTTGTTACTATGCTGGTTTTATTTTCATTTGTTTTGTACATTGTTTTCTCAACAGATCATTACCCTCAACTATTTATATACTTTTTTTTTAGTATAGGTTTCTTTACCAAGTACATAAATACAGCGCTCATGCATATAGTGCATTCACCTTGCTGCAAAAGGGTTTTTTCTTTTGGTGCTCTTTCGCCGGTTGCATTCACTTATGAAACTCTTCAATATCTGCTCAGAGTGTGCGGTGGGAGTGAAATTATAAATTGTCCTAAACATACAATATCAGGGTAATTTCTACATTCGCATGATCATTTTACTACTACATTCCTTCATACAAACCACTACACACCAATCACACACATCTCAATCCATTCATTTAAACATCTGGTCTCAGCCCTATTACAATAAATCAACCAACACCACAGGGAAGTAGACAGGTAGGTAATGTGAAAAAGATATCCATGTCCCCATCCATCAATGATATCAAGCCGCACATCCTCAGATCTAAGCATCAATCGACAGAAGTACACACATGTGGAATCTGGATGGTTACCATAAGAAAAAAGAAAAAGCACGAAAAAAATGAAACACATGCCGAAATATCTGTAAAAGGCGGAAAAAAAAGTTTCCTACTCCTGGCGCAAATATACAACGCGCAGGCATTATCATCCATCTCATCTCATCAAAACCAAAGGTATCATAATCCTGCGGCACCTGTACGGCCTATTCCACACACATACACACACATACACACACATGCTCACATTTACTACTACCCTGACTGAGTTGCCCAACTATACAAAGTCCGCTGTATAAGAGAAACCCCTGAACTCTTCCTGCATCGTCTGGGTAAGGACAGACTGTACTGGTGTAAGCACCGGTGTAACACTTGTGAATTCCTGATCGAAGTTGGAGGTATCCTTAGGGTTGGTGATCGTAGGCTTGAATGGTGGCTCCACTCGCTTATGGTAAATATCATCCCAGTTAATTGCCCTGAAGAAGGGCTGACTCATGATTTCCTGGGCATCTGTGGGTCCGGAGCCCAGCCTCTTATCTGGCTCTCTTTGGAGGAGCTGTTCAATATGCATTAGCAACATGCCCGCGTAATAACTGGCACGATTGGGACTTTGCTTACTTTTTGAAGAATGGAGACGGAGTCCCTAGGCATGTGAATTGGGTAAAGGGGTTCATCAGCCAAGATAGCATCGTAGATTTCGTCTTCATCTTCACCGCGGAACGGGGATTGCTGTAGAAGCATCTGATAAATCAAGACACCAAATGCCCACCAGTCTACCGCACGGCCGTAGCGCTTGTCCATCAAGATCTATTTTGTCTTTAGCCTCGCTGCCCGCCCAGGACCCCCCAGGGTTCTTACCTCAGGAGCCATAAATTCGGGGGTACCACAGAAAGTGCCAGTTGTTGAGCCGTACCACATCTCCTCTTTGCAAAGACCATAATCCGCAATCTTGATGTGGCCATCAAGCGTCAATAGAATATTATCGAGCTTCAAGTCGCGGTAGATGACACCATTCTCGTGGAAGTACTTGAGGGCCAAGCACACCTCCGCAGCATAAAATCTACATGATTAAAATTAGCATTGGTAATTACCATTTATGGGATGTCCACTCACTGAGCTCGCTTAGCACCAAATTGGCCTCTCTGAATGTGTAACATCAAATCACCACCACTAATATACTCCATGACGAAATAGACTCTGGTCTCAGTTTGGAAACAAGCGTGCAAATTCAACAAGAAAGGGTGACGTTCCTTGTTGGCAATAAGAAAAACTCGCTTCTCGGACCTCGTGCTCTCGACTTCATCGTTCTCAATGATAAACTCCTTCTTCAAAACTTTGATAGCATACAGCTGCCGGGTAGCTTTTGTCTCCGCAAGCATGACTTTTCCGAAGTTACCCTTACCAAGCACCGCCAAGAAATTGAAGTGATCCAACCCAATCTTCTTTTGTGGAGGCGGGTGGTCAGCCACTGGGGGCTTTGCAGGAGGATGCCCTGGAGGCGCAGCCTTGACTACGGGGCCCGGTGCTGGTGGTTGCTGTTGGTATGCTTGGCGTTGCTCCCCATAAAGAGGTTGCCTCTGTTGCATTTGAGGCTGCACTACGGGGGCATTTTGTTGTTCAATTGCCGCTTGGTATGGATCAGGTGGTGGTTGAGAAGGCGGAACTGAGCCTTGGCCATACCCGGAAACCTGAGACATGGGTCGTTGATCATAAGCATGGCTCACAGGTTTCTGCTGCTGGTATGCCATATCAGGGCGGCTGGCATTGAGGGCTGTTGTCGCGGCGGCTGTAGCATACTGAGGCTGCTTTTGGGGTGACGGGAAGCTCTGTGGGGGATGTGACAATCTCGTAGGCGATTGAGGTACCTGCTGTGAGGACATATAAGCTGCTTGTGCCGCATCAACTGAGGATGGAGAAGCAGGATATGCTTGGGTTTGGTAGTGCTGATGGGGAATATATGGAGCTGCTTGTTCCGGCTGGGGCGGCGACATTGGCTGTTGCCCTAGCTGCGAGGGTCCAGCGGAAGTACGAGGTGTTGCTGGCTGCTTCGGCCACTGACCACTTTGTGTCCGCCCACCCTGTGGCCCTCCTCCTGACCCTCCTCCTCCTCCCCCTTGTTGTCTAATCCTCGTGCTCCTGATTTGGGTTAATATCATATTCGCAACATCCATAGGCATCCCACAAAAGTCAGGCACTAAATGGGCACATTGAGCATGGCATGTGAGGTGACATTCTGCATAACGTTAGTCATCCTGTGGAGCACAGCATACGTAGATTTTAAACTTACCAGTACACTTCTTCGATCCTTTCTTACCAATGGGCAGCATGTATCCACAGTGGCAGCACCAGTTGGCTCCGATATTAGTCATTGGCTCAAATCTGTGAGGAATCCTGTGGTTAAGTTTCTCTTCCTCAGGGTCCATATCCTGGTTCGACTTGGATATACACTTCGTAACCACTTTCTCGTAACACTTCTTGTGACAGGTGTACTTGCAGTCTGAGCATTGATACCCAGCTGAGTACTTGAGGAAATCCCCACAAAATGCACAGCGCATAATGTTGTAGAACTGCTGCTGAACAAACTTGTGCCCGTACATCTCGTGTACCTCCTCTTTCCGCTGACGAACAGCACCCTTTCGTCCAAGCCCAAGATCTAAAGGTCGTTTGTTTTGGTTGAATTTCACTGTGCCATCCAGTCAATATGCGGCCAGCCCCCTTCTATCTTGGGAGCCAAAAACTTACCAAAGCTCAGCCCAAGTCTGATCTGGCCAACTGGTTCCAGTGCAAACCATGCGTCAATGACAGGTGCTGAATTCGGGTCTGCCCCCATGGGTGTCCCTGGGGCGGACCCAGCGGCGCCATGCATGCCTCCCGTTGTTGGTGGGTTGGCACCAATCGCCTGTGGATTGAACGCATATTGTGGACCCCCAGGCTGATTCTCCACATGATCTGCGCTGACCCATCCAGATGCTGAAATATCTTGCTCAATCTTCTTCCTTCTCATTTCTTCCGCAATATCTGAAATTCTAACCCAAAGCATACCAATAGGAAGCGGGTGGTCTCCAGGCTTATCGTAAACCGTGATCTCTATCTCATTGGCTTTATCCACATCAATGTCATGTGACTCCTCTAGCCATTTGTCGTTCCTGGTTGACTTTGTCCTCGCTCGCGCCAGATCTTCAACCTTTATGATCACAAACGTCTCAGGGCCTCTAGCGAACCGAGATGTGGTGGCATGGTCGACATCCTTAACTGCAAGGACGCGGATATGGAGCCGTCCGGTCAGGGGACGTCGAATATTCGGCGCGTTAATACTGTCATCTAATGGGCAGTTAGTTTTTGTACCGACACACGACGAATCCCTTCATGCCTGGGATATCCTACCATCCGGCTCGTCATTATCCATGTCCACGTGTAGATCTTCGTATCGCTTCAATGCCTGTTTCAAAAGTTGAATCTTCTGGTTGCTTTCTATACGTTTGCTTTCAGCGTCTGCCTTGCTCCTCCTGTCTCCATCTATCTGGTATAGCTTCGACATCTTCTCTATCCCTTCCTTGTATTGTTTCTCAACGCTAAGTTTGAACTCCAATTGGGACAACATGAGCTGTATCCGCGGGCCAAGATGAGGGGTGTCATATTTGATGAGGTCTGGTTTTCCATCTTAGCTATAGCTCCTGGGTCGGTTGGTATGTATACATACCCAGCTTGGAGTAATTTGGCCTGACTTTAGGAGCACCAGGATTCTGGCCTTGCATCCACGGCTGTCTGGGGGGGGACATTGCCGGACCACCTTGGGAACCTATTCCAATAGATTGATATCAGTGGCCGGATTAAAACAATCGAGATACAGTTAATGTACCTTCATTCAAGCTCATCTGATCCATCCCCTGGTTCATCTTCCGCACCTGTAACTCCCTCATCCTATCCTCCAGATAGGTCAAGTTCCTCTGTGACTCCCGTATTTGGGTGTCCACCCGCTGTTGCATAATTGGGTTGTCTGTGGCCTGTCGCATGCTACGCGCACTGTTGATGAACTGCTTCTCCCTCTCTATCTTCCGATAGATATCTTGCATAATCCGGTCCGCCATGATGATCGATTAGATGATATGTAAATTAAGTGAAGTTGATAATATCTGAACTAGAAGGTATATCGTTTCGAGGGCCGTCAGTTGTAGGTTGCCGTAGGTCCCTGGTGGGGTTGGGAGGCTATTCAGCCACAGAGAAAAGAAAGCACTGAAACAAAGTGTTTGAGTAACCTTACTTTTCAGACGTTCTTTTCGAATGTGACCTGGCAGCGGCAATAGCTTTGTACTGACAATTTTTCCCCTTGAGTTCACCTTATATGCAGTCGTAGCATGAACCCCCTGGCCTGGCTATCTCCCGTCCAGCGGTCAGTATGGATGTACCTGTGTCCAGGCCAGCCTGATGCGTACTATCCCGACTCCGTCTGAATCACGTACAATACCGTCCTAGTGCCTCGGCCTCGGCCCACCAGTTATGAGTAAGATTATTCAGATACCCGAGTCGTGAAGCTGTTGACGTTGAGAAGAAAGGCTTAGTGAAATGGTGAGGGGTTCTTCAAAACTCCCGACTGGAGGGGTGAGGTTTGAGTTTTTTCGTGTTGGGATAACAACCACATGGGTTTATCATACAGGCACCATAACTACCACTACAACACCACACCGGCACCCGCATCAGATGTCACAATACAAATAAAGAGAGGGATACTGCCAGTATTTTTTTCCTAACGCGGAGAATGCAAAGATTTTTGTATTTCTTGGCCAGAATACGCTAGTCTGGTTGAAAGTGACTTCTCCTAGACAACCCCCTGTTGACATTCAGTATAAACATGTCTTACTCCATTGATATATTGCTACTTCAACAACAGTAATAGCAATCTTGCTAGATATTCTACTATCGTTTTCAGCTCTTTCTTTCTACTCATCGATGTATCTTGGAAAGCATATCAGTCACGTGTGTCTGTTGATTGGGCCCCAAGTGCGCTGGCATACAGCGTTTACCCTGAGTAAGAGTAATCTCAGCTTCGAAAGTCGGTCTGCCTAGAAGGTATGTGACCAGAGAGGCTTGGGAGAAGGCGAGGACTCCAAAGAGTCGACCAGATTTTGAAGGAAAATAGTCAGGTGATAATCTGACGGCCTCCAGTATAAATACAATAATTGCCACAATTCCTATAGACTACCTTGGCTAGTAGCAAGCAAAGCACTAAACACATCATATACACCCATGTGGATATTGATAATCCATCCTCAACTCCTAAAAGAAGAAATATGCCAAAATAAGAAGAATATTCATGCAACAGATATACTACAGCTTCACACCTTGGCCGAAGTTGTCTAGGCTGCAATGTCAATGTACTGTATTCATAGGAGGCCCGTAAAGTAAGCACTTACCACTTAGCCGTCTAGAAGTTGTATCTTCTACAGGACGGGACGGCCCGGCGGAATTGGATGGCGTTCCTGCCCCTCCACCAACCACATGCCGGTGCTCAGGACCATGGACCCTTACAGTCAATAGCCAGTGTATTTGCATCCGTATTCCATTGATGGCAGCTCGGATCCCTGCCAATTCTTCCTTTGTCCTCAAACTTTCGTTCATGAGTAGCATGCCCTGTTTAATCTCAAGTTCCCCAAGTGTAGCTGATAGCCTTTCCATATCCTGCCTCATATGTTCTTGTTCCGTGAGGAATTGGTATGCTTGTTCATCGAAGGATAAAGGCTCTGTAGTATTGCTTTGATTGATCCTGGGTGTTAACTGCTCGACCCTCTTCCGTAGAGTTCGATTTTCGAGTTCAAGTTTGGTAAGTCGTTCAGCATGAGCTTGAAGAACAGGCCGAAGGAAAGTGAACGGGCATGCTGCCTGGTGATGGGAAAGTTCCTTTCTCTGTCCTGACCAAGGACAGCCTAGGCTGCTAGAGGAACAGCTTATGGTAGCCTCCTCACAGGTAAATCCATGTTCTTTAAATTCTGACCTCTCGATTTCCAGCCTGCAATGCGTACATTCTCCTCGTAACCCAGGGCACTCCTTCTCGTGCGCCTTTTATATAATCAGCAAAGCAATGGGCGAGATACGTCTCAATAGCATACCTCCATATCAATCTTCTTGATCTGTTGGAAGCAGTGTGTGCACTCCTCTAATTGATGCAAACACTCCCTTCCGGCATCCCTCCTCAACACTTTGTCGCTACATTCTCGACACTTCACGTAAACAAACTCGCAATCGTGACTTAAATGAGCTTCCACCAAATATCTCGCACAAGTAAACGAACATCCTAGTTCTGAATTAGGACACAACACAGCCAGTTCATTCACCAAATTAGCAATCATGATTGGTGCTGGCGACACATCTTCTGCTTGAAGAGACGTTCGGTCAACTGGACATGTCTGTGACCTTTCTAAGGCTTTGTTGATACAGGTTGAACAAAACGTGTGCAAGCAAGTAGTATATACCGGGTCGACCAGCGGAGAACGGCAAATCGGGCAACATAAGTTGTGGTCCACCGCCGAGAGGTAGTTCAATGACTGGTAATCGATTTGCTTGGAATCCATTACTGTAGATTTAGAGCTTCCGCCGGCTTGTGAATGTTCAATCTCTGAGCTGGTCCCTGAATTGGTGGGGTGCATTGGTTGGCTATCGATAAGCTCAAGTAGCCGAGCGTACCTACCTTAACTTCAGCCTTGTAAGTCGAGACCAGACAACCACCAAAAATAAGAAATATATATGAAATGCAAAGGAATTCTTATTAAAATTGAGGGCACTTCTCCAGTTTGATCGATCGTGCGAAATTAGGTGATTTTGTGCATAATCTGTAGTCTAGTTGCTATAGTCCATATTAATACTGAGCATAAGCGATAGTAAGGTGGTCTGATTTGTCTTAGATCGACCCTGTCATCCTCACGCTTCGCATCTCGTCACTAAGTTACACACTCGAAATCTACCTGAATAAACCCACTGTACGAATGGCGAGTGCCACCTCGGACCGTCTGTCCCTTCTTGCGGACCATATCCAGCTCAGTATTCAGGAGCGAGGTCGAGCTCGGGCCGTCAGCGTAGAACCGGACAACAAGAACACACACGCCATATCAAAGAGCTTAGATACCCTATTACAAGGCATCCAGCAGCTAGAGGTTGAGCAAGGGCGGCTAGAAGAAGGAGGAGAGCTGTAAGGCGCATAGTCTCACGATTCTGGAAGAACATTACTGAACTGGCTTGTGGCAGCTCAACCAAAGATCTCCGAGAAAGGGAGGATATATTACTCGGCTTACGACGTAAATATGAGGATCTCCTTAGCAAGTTCAGCGAAGATGAGAGTTCGGCACACACTGCGGCAGTAGTTGGGCCTTCCGCAAATACCCTATTTCCACCATCTAGTACAGGTCACAGGGGTGAAATGCCCTACGATGAAGCCGAAGCTCGCGATGCCCTAATGGGAAACCGAAACAGCCCTGGGTCACTGCGCAAATCAGTGCGATTCTCCGAAAACCTCGTTGATACACAAGAGCTGGATAATACACAAGTCCTCCAACTGCACAGGCGGATAATGGACGAGCAAGATGATTCACTGGACAGGTTGTCTGAAAGCATATCACGGCAGAGGGAGCTCAGCATACAAATAGGTGATGAGCTGGACAGTCATGTACAGTTGCTGGATGAGGTCGACGACTTGGTGGATAGACATCAGACTCGACTTGATGGGGCAGGTCAACGACTGAGATCTATTGCTAAACAAGCAAAGGAGCATGGTAAGAACCTGCCCAAGGCAACGCCTACTATTCATGCTAACTATTCTAAAGGGAGCTTGGTTGTCATCATTGTTCTGATAGTTGTGCTCATATTATTGATAGCGATATTGAAATAGAGAGTTGCCTGAGGGTATTCCCTCTCCCCTATTCCACATTCAAGTACCTAATGTTTCCCTAGTATCCCGTTTCTGGTCTGGTTCATCGTTACAGGAGTTTCGGTCTATCATTTTTCATGCACGACCATGACACTGGCGCTTGGTATTTCTGTATATTTGCGTTTTGAGTACCCAACCTTTGTATTCTAATCCCCCCTGTCTCATTTCATTGACCAACTCCCTCTGTGCCCTAATAAGAGACTGTATTTGAGATAGTAGATTCGAATAGATTCTTCAAGTGGAGTCGACAATCCTTTTCGTCTTCAAGACCTAAACACGCAAAGCAACAAACTCAGTATTATGATACAGAAACACCAAATTATACAATAAAATATAGCAAAGCCAGCCCCTGTAAGACCTCTGATGATGACATTCCTATGACGTTTTTTCGTATTCCTCCTGAACTCTGCTCTCTTTCAGTACCTTTTCAGACTCTTTTGTGATAGTTTCAATATCCTCCCCAGTATTCTTTACTTCTCTACGGATAGCTTTCACCTATTCCGAGGTTCAGTTAGTCAACTACACCCAACCAGGAGGTGAATATTGGCGAGGACATACAAAGGCTTCACTGTCTGATGCTACTTCCTCATGCCATGCTGGCTCGACTTTCGAGTCCGGGTGATGCTGGTCCAAGATTTTCTTCTTGCCATGCTCCAGAGCCTGCAGCATTGCCGTATGGGTCAGCCAACTCAACTCCCGGTTCCTTCTATAAGCCAATACCTATCGCAATCGATTCGCAATTGAGGCCAATGATCCAGATCATTCCACCAGAGAGAGTTCTTACTCCAGGATCGTTTCCGTGTCGAGTTGCAAAGTCGCCCACTCCCCGTGAGGTTACAACTGACAATGATGGTGGGCTCATTACGGTCTTTACCAGGCAGCCCCGAGAGATCTGAGAAACTGAGACCTTGGCAGTAGTTGTTCGGAGAACTGCGTTAAGGGCTGGCATCGGCATGACTGGTAATTAAAAATGTATATATGTGAAAATCGGAGAGTGTGAGTAGTGCCGATTGCTTCGTGACGAACAATAAATATCGACAGTTCAGTGAATCTACTTTATCTTCTAGAGTTGATATACAAATTGAATGATGGCCATAACTTGAATTACAGTAGTTACGTCATACTGGCTCGGCGCTGTGAACCTGACAACTTTATGACATACATACGGTACATTGAGCAAGCCGACTACGCAACATTGCCCCCGCTAAAACCCCGAATACCAAGTTTTGACGGCTGCCTGTATCAGGCAGCGAAAGGATCGGAATTGCGGAATTGCGGAATTGCTTGCTCTCGCACCCAGCTGAGGATTATACCCTACGTGCAGATCCGAGAGAGGGCTTTGGTTACTTTGGTGTATGAAACAATCTGCAGTTGAAATTCCCTGCCTTCATTATGAATGGTGACCAGCCTAGTTGCCTGGACCTCCAGTACTTATCCTACTCCCAGAGATCTACGCTCCGTCAGCCGACATTCTATACATAGTACCCGGCCTTCGTCCTCTTCGAAATACCAGTGCCTGGTCGAGTTATCACCGATTACTCACCCGTTGCAAAGGGGCTATCTCGCTGCATATATACCCGCATACATTTATGTATATTGTAGAGCTACAGACTGCTAGGTTTCTAAGCGTGGATACTAAAACGCTCTCATTAAGTTACCAAAAATACCTATTATCGAGTTTGTTTGAGCCCTTTACCTTCCTGACGTCCCCCATGTCTGATTGACCTATTGCTGGAAAGTGATCGGGAAAGGCTTTCTTGCATCGCAACCCTAGTCTGGTTTCGCAACCCCAATATATCCAAAGCAGTGTTGTCCGATCTTTTGGGGGGATGATTTGCTGCATCCAGGCAACGAGAATACAATTCCGAGATTCCTTATCGATTGCGACAGCCTTGATTCCAGCGCCGGCTCAAAGCCACAGGAGAAAACATGTACCGGCACCGGAGCCGAGCGTTGCATAGGCGCTTCCAATTTTTTGACACGGATCTGTTGGCCAGTCCTGCTTCCCTGCACTGTGTCACCTCACTGCCTCGTTGGTCTATCGAAAATTTAACCTCTCTTTGTGAAGCGTGTCATCCTTAGTGCAGCCAAGAGCCCGACACTTTTAGCTTCATATGCCTATGGATAGGTGTAATCCAAAGATGTGCAGGGATACTGGTTTAAGATTCCTCAAGAATCTTCCAACGGCTACAGAGAAGATCTCATCGCAGCATGAAGCTGCGGAGGCAGTGGCTACATACGCGGAGTGCTTCGTCCGTTCATAATACACCTCTGGATTGGCCCCACAAGAAGCTGCCGGTAAGCGCGCCCTGGAATGTTGGGGTACTTTGAGGCAGGGTAACTGTACTCTACATGAGCTGTAGCTGTCGGGGCTATCTCTTGTGCAGGGTAAAGCACTCGAAGATACAGTCTGCGGAAGTCACATAATGTATGTCTCACTGTAGTCTCTCTAGCACAGACTACAAAGAGACTCCACAGGTACGGAGTACCCTTTCGTACTCATCATGCACTTCTTATTGCAGGGATGCTAAGGGCTGGAGTTCATTCAATAAAACAAGCATATATATATATGGAGCATTATTTGCCTGCAGATATCGATTCGATTTTCAAGCTAAAGTATTGGGTATCGGAACTAACGCATGCTCAATCCGAATTCAACTTCATTGACGCAATGGGCTAGTCGGAAAATAGAGGTTAGTTTGAACAGCGTAGAACTACAAGTTTACGCATGTAGAGCACTCTACGCACAAGGAAATTACTCAGCATGGCAAGAAATAGAAAGAATCGATTTAGTGCACCCATCTGGCGAAGCCAAAATCTGGAGTTCAGGGTAACAACACAATGTCGAATTTGGACAGTCTGAATGAGGGGCACGGCCATCTCCTGAGATGTTAAAAAGATATTTGGTGAAGGGTGGAGATAGTTGACTTACATCAGACTATAGGCCCCAGGGCAGCGGTCCTTTCACTCAGGTCTCCAGTGGAGTAGCTCAACTACATGTAGCCAGAGGGGTGGGGGTCAGACCTGGGGAAAACTAGATCTGACAACTGATCCGGATCCGCAGTGTCATCTGTTAGATTACTTACTAACTCTGACTACTGATTTCAGAAGTCCAACGTGCTTCACTTGTGTGACATGGCTATTCGATATATTACCTAACAGAGACGATTATATTAAAGTGTTCCATCAAGGAGATGCACAAACAGCACCCCGGTCAAGCAGCGGGGTACATGGATATGAAGTTACATATATCGAATACAGTAAGAAGCCAAAACCATGGCATCCGAACTCCTTCAGAGATCGCCTAATCCAGGGGCTTCATATGATCACGCCGAACAAAATAACAGGTCTAGTTCTTCAGTTTGGCAAGTACCCAACTGTTTGGGCTACCTGCTCCCTTGCTGGTACGTCGGTACCTTGATGGGATAAAGGACAAACCAGGAGCTCATGCTGCAAGAGTTTGAGAACTTGAGGGTGGGCCCGGGATTGGGCTAGTCTGGGATTTGAGCAAGGGTTACCTCTATCACCCCTCACATCCAATCACCCCACCCACCAAAGCCAAGGCCAGGCAGCAATCGGTTCGCTTCCTCAAATCTACGACCACTGAGATCCTTACCCACAGTGTAATTCCATGGGTCCTAATCTAGAGAGAGATTAGCACTGGCTCTTGCATGGGGTCCTGTTTGAGTGGCCTGCACCCAAAGGAACGCACACACTCATCATCGCCGTCGCCGCATCATCACCATTTTCCGGATGAATAGGCCCTTGGAACTTTAAGATAACCCTCACCTTTGCCTCTTTAGGAAATGAACATTCGTATTGCGTGCGTATATTGCAGAGAACTAGGTGTCCATCTACGTGTCAAGGGGCCCAACTTTTCCTGGAGTTAATGAACCTTTGATTCGACTACTGGTACTCTAAGGAAGCCGGAAAGGCGAGGTATTCTGGTGATGGCCTCAGGCAGTCAGGGATATCATGACTCCAATTAGGCACACGGTCAGTGTAATCTACAGTCATATCATGTTCCGGTATTATGTCCCACTGCCTGTCTGTCCGTATCAGTATCTGACTCTTCTTTATCATAGTCTGGTTATCCTAATCAGATTATATCTTTCTGGCTGGAGGCTGGGATGATTTGTCGAGTAAGTACCGCGGTCAAACAAACGAACTTATACTAGACTCGCCTACTTCACTGTGTCTAAGGCTAGAAGATAATGCTGCCCAAACCTCATGATCACGAAGGCGGGCGAAACCCCGAAAGGTAGTCTCCGGGTGGAGAACTAAAGGTAAGGGCATGATCGGCTTACTGGTACGTTACGTGAGGCAACCAGGTGCAGTACGTAAGGAGAGAGTTCTGTGATCACAACTCTAGCTCTTATATTCGGTGATGACGGTCAGCGACTCTTTGAGGTGCGGCATTGACCGATCGACCAAGAAGGCACAAATGGAATACTGTACCTAATGAATGCAGTAAAGGGCAAGGTATACTCCGTATGCACCGTACCTATCGGTATTTACGCCCCTCCGCTCTATTTGCCTGCTTATTCTGCAGCCGACTATATAACCTAATCCCCAACTATGTCATGTCGGCAAACTCTCTTCGTAGGCGAGATAAACAAATAAACATTACAACTACGCTGCCTTGCTGGGGTAGCTTTGAGCTCAAGCTCAAGCTCTCAAACCCAACCAAATGCAAAGCTGTTTGAAGCGCAGGGATCTCACCAAAATGGATGTGTGGGGCGAGAAACCCCCTGATTGGGTGTCGAATATCGACGTTCTGAGCTGGGGAGAGGTGCCGCCCCCGGTGCTTCAATCCTTGGATAGCTACCTATTCAATATGGGTGGAGCAATATCAGTCAAGTCAAACTAAAGGGGAGAGCTCCGGCTGGGCTCTCACAAACTAGTAAGTTTTGCTGCCGGGTAGCTCAATTACAAACCTCATTTTCGGGGACATTTGGTGTTCCACCCGCCCCAAGGTGTTCGGTCTGTTGTAGGGGTTCGCAGGATTTGAACGGTACGCGCGGTCGGTACCTCAGTATGGGGAGATGTAATACCGTAATGCTTGTTTGTTGAGAGCAGAATTATCGTGCAACCAGGCTACAATTATCGTGGAGTTGTACCGTTGTTTCATGAGAATGCATACATCGCAAATTCATGGCAAAATCGTGAAACTGTGTTTTGTACCCTCGTACTTTGTTTGTTAAACTCAGATTACTGCTGTCTTTTTTGATTCATGATAACTATGACTTCCAAGATATTCCTCCCAGTTAAATCTCTGTCAGCTCTGGAGCATATGTCATAGGCCGCTGCGACTGCTGATATAAACACAAGAAATAAAAATCGAATGGTAAAAATCAAATGTGTTTACAAGGCCCCGGAAAGCAGGAAACCGAAATAAGCAGAGAGATATGTGCGGCCATAGAACAAGGTGATAGAGAAAAAGGCGGTAGGAGATAATACAAGCCCTCCCGAATAGGAAGGGACAAGAGAAGTAAGATTTCCAGAAAATCCAGAGGAATTATTGTATATGGAAATAGAGTAAAACACAGCATGAAACAAACGCACGCAAAACCGAATCCAGAACAATTGCCGATCCCTACCAATCAAACAAAAGAGAAGATATATGATCCCTTTTTAGATAAGATATAGAAATTCAAACGCATGTTCACCAAAAATACCCTGCACTAGTTGTGTCCTACCCATCCAGTACAAGAAAGAGAGTAAGGAGAAAATCACCTCATCACACCTTGCACCGTGAAACAAAAGAATCGACCACCCTGCAAAATTTGTAGAACTGCTCCTTTGGACAAATGAGAAAAGAAAGCAATCCGACCTTGCTCGCCGACACCCGCATGTCATGACAATGAGAAATAAAAAAACAGAAGCGAAACTCCAGAATATGATATTTCCCGATAAATAGAAAGAGAATAAATTCGCTCCCCACCCACCAACCAACGCGGCCCGCAATGATATAGAACAAGAAATAAAACCAGTATCCCAAACGTAGTATGTATAGAAGTAGTCCGTTTAAATCCCGAATGTTGTGAACACTTTGATGTGATCGTCGCCATGTTCAAAATTAGAAAGAAGTCGAAGGATAATAGTAGAGCATCCCATCCAGTAGTGATGTTGAACTCCGAATAATACAGTGGCCCCAAAGCATCTATTAACAAAAACGGAATGGTCGCTTGTGATAGTAGCATAAAATTGAAAGAAGGTGTAGATGGAGATGACGATGGAGGTTGTGCTCGACTATCTAATCGATGATGGCGACTGATCCCACGGGTAATTTACCACATCCTCCTTGTTATCAGGTTGGCCTGTAGTTGTCTGCTTGGAGACGCAAGTGGGGGAGAAGCGACCCTCAAACCTGTAGTGGGATTGACGATTGGAATGGCATTTCGCACACGGGTGGTTACTGGGGGCGAGTGCTGAACCTTCATGTACATGTTTTGGTTATACGGATAAGGCCCATAAGGATTAAGAGAGAAAGATGATGGCTGGATCTGATGTTGCATGGGAGAAGACTGTGGTGAACTGCTAGCATTTGACGACCGATCCGATGAAGCAGAGCTGATTGACTGGATCTGAGAGGCGCAGGTATTAGTTTCTATTTTCACCTATATCGCATGCCCCAAGCATCCTGACGTTTGGGTGATATCTAGTACCTCTTCATCGGTGAGTAAGTCGGGGCAGAACTCCAAGTCATCGTCCAAATCAAATGACCGCCCAGCCTCAAACCTGGCACGGAAAGCAGCAACTGATGTGCTTTCTGTCAGCTCCTTCATGCTTCGAACATCCCTAAGAGATGAGGAGAGGCGAGGAGGAGTCCTACGAGAGGAACGATTCACAGAGGCGAGTGTGTTGTGCTGTTGTTGCTGAAGGAAGCTGTAATTGTATGCCATGGTTGTGAAGTGTTGGAGTAATGTGTGTGGTTATGTTGTGGGCCGAGGTGAGCGAAGTGTTTTGAGGGAGCTTAGGGGGTGAGAGCTTTTAAATGCAGTTGGAACTCGTGGGTTATGTGGCGAAGGCCGGAAGTAAACCGAAGTGTGGTTAGGACGAAAGATGTAGAACTGATTAGATTATGAGGGGTATGGGTGATAGATATGCGGAATTCGGACTTTAAGTGAGGTGTGAAATGGATTTGTTGAGTGGAGGGGGGGCAGTGAAGATGGAAGATAAAAGTTCGATTGGGGGATGTCTGCCACCGTGGGAAAGCATAATAGAAGCCAGTAAAGAAGATTGAGGACGGGGGCGAACGGCTATTTTCCTAGGCTCAGCACTTGCTAGTCTATGACAATCAATAGCTACCAACCTTATCCTATTGAGGCAGGGTCGTCAAACCAGGAAAAGTAAAAATGGAAAGCCAAACAGCTTGAGGTGTGGAACCATCGCTGAATAGTGTGAGAGAAATCGTGATCGGCCCCCTTGAGGAGGGCTAATGCCGAGGGCCAGCGTTTTCGCCACTGCACTGGGGGGGCATGCCAACTTTCCTGTTTCTGGTATAGGGGCTACCTGACATCCTGCGCTTTACCCACAGTTGAAGTCTAAATTGTGATACATCATAATTCGAATCTCGACCGCCACTACCCCCTCGAGCGACTAAGAAGGCCCGTTCCAGAGACATGCCCAGGGTCGTAGCTGAATCGCTGCTTTCTGACTGGCCCTCTACTGAACCGCTGCCGGTCAAGGCTGTAGCTTCGCAGGGTGCATGCTGGTTCCAAAAGTAGGGGTCTGAGAGTGCAGGAGCGCCAAACAGCAAGACGAGACGGACGGTCATTTCTCCTGCAGGTCTTTGGTAAGCGCGGCTTGTTTTCATGCCGAAATTAACTCCCACTTGGATAAACCCTGAAGTATCCTGGATCCTGATATCCAAAAGCCTTCATTCTCAGCCTCGAGCTAGTCCTCATTTACCGTAGTGGATTCATCTTGTCTCATTTATCGCCTGTTTTTATTGATGTGGGATGTCGACTGCAGATCACTCCAAGAACCGATTTTTGACAAAACGTCACAAGGACCTTCAGGTCCCAGCGTTGGGGCACCACTCAGAGGAAAGCGCGCCACTGCTTGCCGTTCCGCCACTTAAGACAAACCCCGTTGTTTTATCATTCGACCAAGCTGTTCCTTACAGACCTTATCTGCAAAGTTGTCCCAGATCTCGTACAATGAAATGATTTCTTGTGTGCACTCGATAATCGAGTCCATGTCAATGCCTGACTCGGCATACCACTCGATGAGCATGACAGTGCGACTCTGGGGCCCCGCTCCCGAAGAAAGATTGCCCCCGGAACCAGACGTTGCTGCTGCAACAGCAGCTGCAGCTGCCGATGAGGTCGTTGCATGTAAACTCGTTTTCAGAACCACGGATAGAAAGATAGCAGTCAGGGCGATTATGTGGGGTGGGTATAACATTGGTAGGTCGGTCAAATATGAATCGTTAATTACATTCCAGGATTGGCTCGTTTCTTCTGGTGTAAGCTGCAACTGCGGGCCAAGGTCCTGAAGGGTCCGATAAGGATGATGTACGATGAGGTAGGAGTTCATTTCTGAGATCACCCAAAATTCACACTCTGCGAGCTTTCCAATCTCGCCTGTGATAAACTCTACCGAAGGTCAGTCTAAGCACAAAGGAAGTAGGGCCTGAAACACATACCTGGCCAAAATGTTCGAGCCTCACCGGCCACAACCCGGATATGCTGTGGACACTCTTCCATCTTGCAAGCTAGATAGACACATGTTGCTAAGACCAAGTAAGGATTTGTATCTCGTATTGGTACTTTTGTGTAGAACCGGCGGAGGTAAAGCTGTGCTGTTGCTAGAGCTTGCTGTCGTATCTGCATCCGCCGTCCAAGCCGGACAATCTCTGGCATATCATTAGTCCCGTACTGAAAAGGGGTGGGCATGAGGATAGCGTACGAATATTGAAGTAGATGCTCAAATGCCGCCTCTCAGGTATTGGGTACAGCTTCACAGCATCCTTGTCACCATCATCGAGCTTGTTCCTGATCTCAGCCAGCTTCTCTCGTGTGAACTGCCAGTGTTGCCTCTGGGATGAAGCCCAGTAATTCGCTGCCATGTCCCGGGTTAGTTAGTGTGGGCTCGTGCTAGCTAAGTAGCTCTGTAGAATTGAGAAAGCGACTCTGTAATTCAACACCAATCGTTACTTGTAGCGCAGTTGCTGTAGCTGATGGGGCAGTATGATAGATTGACTGGAGTTGAGGGGCTACTGCACGAGCAAGGAAAATTAAAGATTCAAAGTTATCGATAAACAGTTGTGAACCCTTGTGTCGCCAAGCCACAGTCTGAGCCCGCTTTCCCCGCTAAACAGGAACTTTATCGGCTTGACATCACACTTCAAGGCCCTGTAACGACAAAAACATTTATTTCTGTGGCTTTGAGTGAATTCGCGTCTTACGGCTGTCACGGCCCGCCGAAACTCATCGGACTCTACGCTCGTTCTTTCTCTGTCTTCTTACATTTCAATGCTCATCTCAGGAAAACGATAAAAGTTTTGGTGTTGCTGCAAATAGTTGGTGCTTTGCAATGGATCGGGAGTCTCAACTTGCTCGCAACGCTCGAGTGCAGTTGTTGTGGGAAAAACTCGACACGCGCAAGGAGGGTCATTTAGACTTGGAAGGGTTGAGACAAGGCCTCAAGAGAATAGAACATCGTGGGATACCTCCTCCCTAAAATAGGTAGTCAAACATATGCTGACTTCACCGCTCATTAGCCCTCAAGGATGCCGAGCACGTCCTTCAAGATATTCTCCATGCTATAGACACGTCTAAGGATGGTCTAATTCAGTTTGAGGGTAACAGGGGAAATTTGATGACCATGCTTTTCGAACTCTGCTTACGCATTGTCACAGAATTCAGGGCCTTCGTAGAGGGCGCAGATAAGGAACTATGGAGCATTTTCCACTCCGTTGACCTGGACAGCAATGGGAAGATTGACCAAACCGAATTGCAAGAGGCTCTGGAACGAGCTGGCATCACAGCCAAGGGCGAGCGGTTACAACAGTTCTTCGAATTCATGGATAGGAATAGAGATGGAGTTATATCGTTTGAAGAGTGGAGGTATTAGCTATCTGAGAAATTTGTCAAAATGCCTGTTCTAATTTCTTCAGGGACTTTCTTATGTTTATGCCCAATCCCGAAACCTCAATTCGCACAATATACTCCTATTACTTATCAACAGTCAATGTCAATCCTGAGGGCGACGCACTTCTGAGTGATGAGATCAACCTCCAGGGGTTAGGTGTGCTCATTTCTAATTTCCTCCCCTCCGTCATTGGGGGCGTATGGGAATTAACTTTGTATTCAGGATATTTCCTGGCGGGTGGCATCGCAGGAACCGTGTCGAGAACGGTTACTGCCCCGTTTGACAGGATCAAGGTTTACTTAATAGCCCAGACGGATGTGCCTAAGGCTGCGAGAGCAATATCAGCTGCTGCAAAAGTAGATGCAGTGGCAGCTACTAAAATCGTAGCAGGTCCAATCAAGGAATGTATACAGACCCTTTGGCGGACGGGTGGAGTGAGATCTTTTTTCGCCGGTATATGCGCCTGACCGAGACTCTGTAACATCGCAAGCTAACCAGCCCCTAGGTAACGGCCTGAATGTGCTAAAAGTATTACCAGAGTCTGCAATAAAATTTGGCTCTTTTGAGGTAAATGAAGGTATATGCCATTGGGTTTTTTTTCTAATTTTGCCCTAGGCAACAAAACGTATGATGGGCAGACTTGAGGGAGTGGATAACGTTCGCGACATCTCCCCAATGGCTAGATTTTTCGCGGGTGGTGTTGGAGGAGTTGTTTCACAGTAACTGAAACCCATTTACTTATTACTAGATGTGTAAAAAACTGACAGGTAGTAGGTTTTCTATATACCCAATTGATACACTTAAATTGTGGGTTTCCAATTCCGAACCAACATTTGCTCTTCTTGTCAGCTGATGGACTCCTGCATCTGTAGTCGAATGCAATGCGAGATGGTTGAAGGTGGTTCGCGAGGCAACAAACTCATAAATGAAACCTTCCGTAAAATGTGGAGAAGTGGTGGCATCTCAACTTTCTACCGGGGGCTTCCGCTAGGTTTGATTGGTGTTTTCCCTTACAGGTACGTTCCCCACAATCGCCTTGCGTAGTGTGAAAGCTGACATGAGATTTTCAGCGCCATCGACCTGGGTACATTTGAATGGTTGAAGAGAGCATATACCAAACACAAAGCAAAGAAGTTGGGTTGCGATGAGAGTGATGTCCAGGCTGGCCCCCTCGTCGTGCTTGGGATTGGTGCCACGTCTGGGAGCGTGGGGGCTACCATTGTGTACCCATTAAATCTTTTGAGAACAAGGTACATTCCGGCAGTTGGCCTGCGCAGTAATCAGGGATATTGACAGAGTTGAATGAAGGTTGCAAGCACAAGGAACAGCAGCACATCCTCAGACATATACTGGTTTGGGGGCTTGCTTCCGCAAAACTTACAACAGAGAAGGTGTTAGGGGGTTGTTCAAAGGACTAACACCAAACCTGGTTAAGGTTCGTCTAGGTCATGCTGCTCTTCACAGTGTAGAAATCTGCTAACATTCTATTCCACTACAGGTCATTCCAGCTGTCTCCATTGTAAGAGCCCACGAGCCCTTCTAATGTATGTGATTCTGTTCTAACTGCCACATCTAGTCATATCTCGTTTACGAACAGTCAAAGAATTTCATGGGATTGCGTGCATAGGGTGCTGCTGCTGTCGTTGCGTTAGACTGGTTTAGAACTGGCGTGTTCTGATATTCCCTATCTTTCCCTCATTTGTTCCTTTTTTTCCATGAAATCTTTTGTATTTGGTCTATGCTCAGGTAACACTTGGAGATATATGGTACGGCAATGTTCGGAATTTGGTGTTGACATGCTTGTCGGGTCTTGGTGCGTTACAGCGAAGGCGTTATCGGAATCATCAAGAAGAGCGCATTGTCCGGGCACTCTTACATAATTCAAGGCTTCGATGACGAGACAGCCTTCTCTTTGAATTTGCTTTCTTCTATCCACATCTCCATAAATAACGCACCTGCCTCTACTGTTCGAATAGGCGTCGTTTTTGAGCCACTAGTCTTCACCAATGGGGCCTTCTCACCGGTCTTTGAAACCGGTCTTTCCTCACTGGGCACCCATGGGCTCGTGTGCTAGACATCATATCAGAGGTCATCCTTGGAGTGTAAGAAAGACGACTCACCCCTACCGGCGCCGGAGCATCCCCCTTCAGCTCAATTGAGATGGTGAATGTGCATTCCTGTGGTAGTTTTGACAGCTTCGCAGAAGCTAAACTTATCTTGCCCAGCGACGCCCGTAGTTGTTCTTCAATATCTGCAAGAGTAGCCCCAGAGAGGGCGGTTGGGTCTTCGTGAGACTGGAATGGCGTGTGTTGCTCTGCAGTAGGCACCATAGGAAATGACGAAACATCCCATACAAAGCGCTCCAAGGGCTCAAAATCATTCGGAGAGAGTACTACAAGCGAAATTCTTGACACCTTGCCCTTGAGGTGACGCACGCTGTCGTTAATATAGTGATCAGTTTAGAAACTATAGCTGGTGGAAGTCAAACCTCTGTGGTTTGCGCTGAACAAGCTTCAACGGCATCTTGTATCCATTTACAAAGGGCGGGGTGCCGGGCCTGTCGCACAGGGTGATTGTATGCTCTGGTACTGATGAAGAGATCGGGCGAGTAGATCTGCCGTTCATAGAGAATTGTATGTATTGCGACTGTAAGGAAATCCGCGAATATTGAAACAATATTGGCTAGGGTCGAAACAACAGGCCTTTCAGCCCGGGACGGCCGGTTCGGGCGGTCGTTCGCCTCCTCTGGCTGAAGGCTGTCTGGTGGTGGAAGCTCATAGTCGTTGTCAGAGACCTGCTGGTCATAGTCTTCTGGCTCGGGAGACATGCCGTCCGGGGCCAAACGCTTGCTGTTTACACACACAGAGGCGTCGTGAGCCAGCAGTGCATTTAGTTGTTAATCGAGAAAATTGGTGGAAGCGTTTAATCAACAACGGTTGGACGCGTTCAATTAGCAGGGATCCACTATCGTCAGCGTGGGGTAGCTTGGCGCTGCTTGTCATCTGCGTCTTGGCTGTGGGGTTTCCCGAGTCCCTGAACTGAAACCACCACCTACGAAAGCTGTGGCTCGCAACAATTCTGTTTATTACCCTGGTTGCTTTGACACCCCCCCAACATAGGGCCTTTAAAGAGACATTTCAACTAGTCTGAAAACTTGCTTCGCAGCTGTTTTCTCGTCTGCAAACATGGAACAAGAGTAAGTTTCTCCATGTGGAGCTTCTAACTTTGAAATAAGCTAATGTGCTTCATTAGGGTCCTACGCTTGTTGACAGACTTACAAGCCTCTGAAGAGGTACCTAGAAGGAATGCCGAAGCTCAACTCGAAAGCTTGCAAGCTCATCATAGTCAGTCCCCAGGCATAACGTTGTTCCTGTTCAACTCATTACAGCTTTCCATGGGACGGCTTGCTAATCTGCGTAATTACAACTTATCCAGGCTTTCCAATTGCCCTCACCAACGTAGCAAATGAGCAATCCCTCGCTCTCTCTTACCGCACACAGTCGCTACTTATTCTGAAGAATTGGGTCTTGTCATGCTGGTCTCCGCATTTCGAAGATTATAAGGGCCCTAGGACGCAGGCCCCGGAGGAAGTGAAGCAGGGGGTGCGGAACAGGATCTTCCCACTCATCACCAATGATGAGCGCAAAATCAGGACGACATCCGCATATGTGATGTCGAAGATTGCTAGTTCCGGTAGGACCAATGGAGTCTCTGGAATGGAGAATCCAACTCAGACTGATGCTTGCAGATTACCCTGATGAATGGCCATCTTTACTGCCCAGTCTACTGGGTTTAATAAACAACGGAAACAACAATGAGGCTCACGGGGCTTTGCGAGTGCTGAGCGGTTGGTCACGTTCTGCACTAATTGGCTTGCATATCTAACATTATGTGTAACCAGATGTGATTGAAGATAGCTTCAGCGATGAGCAGTTCTTTAGGGTAGCAAGGGAATTGGTGGATATTCTCTTCAGAACTGCGTCCAATGAAGCAGTAAGGAAATATCCACCAATCGTAAAGGATGTTGCTGATTTTGTCAATTTCAGAGGCCCCACAACCTTAAAGCCATTGCAGTATCGGTATTCCGGTCGTGCCTCGAAATCCTAGAAATGATGAAGTCGGACTACGAGCAAGACGTTCGAAGCTTCTTGAGTGACGCCCTAGCAGCCTGGGTCCCGTTCTTTGTACAAGTTGTCGATATACCCCTGTTGCAAAGCCCTGAGCAGCAATTTCAAGGGCTAGTTACCCTGAAGATTCAAGTGATTAGGGTAAGTCATGAGGTCCCCATATGATATAAATATGGAAGAAACAAAAACCATAAACGTACTGATGAATTTTATGGTAGACTCTGATGAAGATTCGGTTTGAATTTGCACCTCTACTTAATGATTACATGCGTGTACTTTTCCAGTCCACATGGAATGAACTTAACCAGCTTAAGGATCGCTACGTGCAAGAATTCATTGAGAACGATACGGAAGGCAGGCTCGTTGATGTCGATCACTTGCCATACTCCTTGGACCTCTTTATCCTCGAGGAGTTAGATTTCGTGCAATTGTGCTTGAAGGCAAAACCTATAAAGGATGCGATCATGTCACAGCAGGGTGGCCCCTCTGTTGAGCATTTAATTTATGCAACAATATGCTTGGCACAGATCACTGTAGAAGATGTGAGTACGACCCTCCATAGTTCATGAGCCTCACTGATATTTTCATAGGAGGGGCTGTGGGACATAGATCAAAATATCTTCCTCTGTGAAGAGACTTCAGCTACGGCCAACTACTCCCCAAGAACTGCATGTGGTGATCTTATTCTGGTAAGCTGTAATTTCAATGCTGCGTCATGGTATTTCTAACCAATTTCACAGAAATTGGCAGACTGGCTTCCAGAAGCAACAGCAGCAACACTATGGGGTTTCACCCAACAGATCTTCAATACTGGAAAGTGAGTACCATGTTGTCCTACCCTCCAAAATTTCGGTGCTTACTCCGCGCAATAGCCGCAAAGTCCAAGAGTCCATCCTCTATGTGTGGGATCAGGTATTGTCTGAGTGGAGCGAATCTGATGTGTCGTTGGACCAAAACATTGCTGTTGGCCTTGTTCGTTTTATTGCGAAAGCAATTAGTAGTACGGAGCCAGGTCACGTATTTCTCCGGGCTAGGGGCTATTTGCTTGCGGGAACACTTGCAAAGGGCTCAGTGTCTATCCTCGGTGATCAGTGCAAGGAATTCCTGGAGCAAACTATCCAAGCTTCTACTCAGGATTCGGATGGCGTAGTCCAAATATCTTGTCTGAAAGTGCTGCAAAAGTAAGTTCAATGCGAAGGATTATTGGTAGCAGGAGTTAACTAGTCGTATAGGTATTGTGAATCACTGCCCAGTAAGATGGTAGCACCTTATCAAAAGAGCATTATTTCCGCAATCGCCGAATTCATCAGCAACAACCCTCAGGGGGAGCCCGAAGACAGCCAAGATGTTTTAGCTACCTTGACAGAAACACTGAGATCAGCTATTGGGCTTAACCACAGAATAATTGTGGAACCTGAATCACGAGTTGTCGATCTATTGTTTACAATTGCCAATCTCGGAGAAGGGAACCTTTACCTTGCTGGGTTGATATCTGATGGGTTTGAAGAATTCTGTGAGGAGCTTTATAATGATTTCATCCCGCTGTGCGAGAAGGTCTTGCCACAGATATTGGCAGCCTTGGATAAGGGGGTTCATGACAAAGATAGTCCTCTCACAAGTGTATGGGCTCCTTCCTACCAGCCATGGCTATTGAGCTAATGCATGTGAAAATAGTTTGCTGCAAACCTGCTGTCTTTGCTTGTTCAGAACGGTGCTGAGCCTCTCCCTCATGGATTCGTCGCTCAAGTAGTTCCTCGGGTAGCAAGGTTGCTATTGACTTCAACAGATAGTGAGTTGCTTCAGGCGGGATGCGAGGCCTTGAAGCATACCGTTCACCATGACCCGAAGCAGGTTCAAGAATGGTAAGCTTCTAGGGTGAAGATATGACGAGTAGCTTGGCTAACTTATCCATAGGCAAGACGAGACCGGAAAATCTGGACTTGAGATTGTCCTCATGATAATAGACCGGCTTCTTGGACCGACAACGACTGATAACATGGCACTCGAGGTTGGAGGCCTGGCTGCCGAAGTAGTGGACACTGTAAGCTCTGTTTTTAGCGTCTTGTGCTATTAGGTGACTGACTATTCTGATAGCTATCTGAGCATCTTGGCCCGTATCTTGAGGGATTGCTCCGTGCTGTGGCAAATCGATTGCAATTAGCCACAACTACTCCAATGATTCAGGTATGTTCATCCTGTATATATTCACAACTGTGGTAAGGGTATTGCGCTCACCGACTTTTATAGAGTTTGATCCTGGTATTTGCGAGACTCACCATTCGACAGGCTAAGGAGGTCGTGACTTTCTTAGCGGGCATTAACGTTGGCGAGTTGAGCGGGCTGCAATCTGTTCTGACAAAATGGCTCACGAATTCTGAATACTTCTCTGGCTATAGCGAGATAAGGGAAAAGTAAGGCCAGGTGTTCTACATATCTCCAAATAGTGCTAACATCTCATATTAGTGTGATCGCTCTTTCTCGTCTTTTCACTCTCGACGATCCTCGCCTCAAGGCGATTATCGTACAGGGAGATATGATAGTCGGTAAGAGCAACCGTATTATTACACGATCACAAGCCAAGTCGAGTCAGTACTCTCGCTTGCTCATCTGACTGGAGGGGCTATAATATGGACTTATTGGGTAGATTTCTCTAATGCCGTTGAACAGATCCGCAACAGTACACCCAAATTCCAGTACCGCTGAAGGTCATCAAACTTCTTATTAAGGAGCTTATACCAGTGACGGACGCAGCTGCAGTTCTGCAAGGAATAAATGCTGCCGGGTCGGCTGTCGGAGACAGTGATGACGAGTGGGAAGATTTGGAGGATATTGGGATCGCCAGGAAGGGTATGTACTTTATCGCCAACAAACCCATAACTTCTGCTTTCTAAAGTATCTATCCGTGTTTTAGATCTAATGGCTCTCGAGGAAGAGGGCTCTGGCCGCCAAAGTCGAATCCGTGATGATGAGACAAACGTAAATTTCCCCTTATCTTTCACGATCGACGACTAGATTTTGATAATGACTTCTATTATAGGTGTTCCTCGTCCAATTCTTCAAAGAGGTCTACAATGACAACATTGGTGGCTTCAGGGAGATGGTACCTCTCTTGACAGAGGATGAGAGATATCAGTTGTCACTTCTTGGGGGGCAGAGCTAGGTGGACATTGTCCTAGGAATTACGCGGATGGGAATAAATATGGATTGTAGGATGCCAGTTATGGTATCTGGAGTTTGTTAGGTAATTGGTTTTGGGAAAAATTTTCGGAGAGTTAAGATCATTTAATTTCCTGTTCTTTTTTCACCTGCTTTTCCTTTACCAATTAGCATAAGCAGATATAATGGGAAGCCGTTCGCTGTAAAGCTGATAATATTACAATCTAAGCTTACTGGAAACCTCTTTGATACTTTTCTTTGCTCCTCACTTCTTATCCTGAGCTTGCCAGGGTCGACAAAAATTATGGGCTTTAGAAAATTCAATGCACAAGGCGACACACCTCCTCTCCGCTTACTGTATAGGAAAATTTAGGTGAAAAATCTCTCCAAACTCAATATCTCCCCAAACCATTTATCGACAGTTAGTTACCCTGAACCTCGAGGCAACTCTCACCCTAAAAATTCTGGGTATGAAAGAATTATCTCCCCACCTTACCAAGGTAACAGGTATCAATTCCCACTTCGCAGGGGAGGAATACTCGCACAGGGCCCAAACAGATGTGTTGTCGTGATGAAAAAACATGGTCCAACGTATAGTAAAGCAAGTGACCACCTGCACTAAGCAGCTACCCCCAAACTATTCAAGTGAACAAGTTCATAGGCCCTTCCTATTAAAAAAAAAGACAACGAGAAGTAAAAAGCAGCCTGTTGCAACGGATGCAGAACGCCCTGGGGTAAGTACAATTGCATATCCGACATCGTTGATCCAGGACGCGTTAGTCATTCATGTATCGATTCATTCAGGTCTGTTTGTTGATAATTGTTGGATAGACGGCGACCGAAAAACCGGAAAAGGAGAAATCGAAAACGAAAAGACAAGGGTTAGTTTTATCGGAAGAGAAGAGTATTTTATTATATATAATCTTGGGGGGGCGAAGCCCTGTATTGGGAAGTATCGCGATGTAATTCATTTTGTACGGATACCAAAGAGTTAATTTTGTTAAAGTTAGTTTATTTATCTAAATTAAAATAACAAAAGAATTAATTGAATGATATCCATAAACACCCATAGTTATTCAATCCTTCTATAGGTATAATAAAAAAATGTATCCAATCAAACAGCTAAAAACAAGAATCTTTCCTGATAAAACCCGGGACATTCTGCATCATAGAAGGGGGGGTGAAACGGTTCTGGATCCAATAAGACTTACGTCTCCTTACCAGCCTTCATATTTCGTAGGACCTTCGCCCACTAATGCAAGCATTTCTGTCCCGACTAAGGAGTTTCACAATATAAAACTGAGGTCGGTGTTGTATAATAGTTCGAAGAGACTGACTAACTAGGGCCAACCTGATAACGGAGGATAAACAAAAGTGCACACATTCTTCTTGTTGGGAAAATATCTCTGGATAGTCAAACCATTGGTCGATGCAATGGCCAGTGCCCCTTCAGTAATGTGACTTACCAATGTCGAGAGCGGGTTGGAAGCCTCGTTGGAGGAGGGCTGGCAAATCACCTGATTTTGGCAAAGCAACTTAAAGGCAATTTTTTTAGATCTCTTTTTCCTCTGTGGGGGCATTTATTTCAAACGTAAATTCGTAAATTACCAGCCGTACCTGAACCAAAACAGAATGGAATAAAAAAAGAAAAGAAAAAGGGGAAAAAACCGCATGCAAAATCGCCGTCCCGCTTCTCCTCACCGGAAACAGCCCACACACACTCTTACACATCGAGAAACAAGAGGCCGACGAACAAAAGTCACAACGCCAAATAAAATAGAGCTGATATAGGAACGACAAACAGATTGAACACGACCATAGTCAGCTCATGAAATGGGCTGGTAGTAGAAATACAAGGTAAAGAGAATAACGCAGATAATAATGCTTGTCCACGGAATCCCATGAACTGCTTCTTGTTAATAATGCTGTAATATTTACGTTTCACTGACAGCCTACTCCCAGTGTGTAGACTGGCCTAATTTCTCACTTGAATCTAGTAATCTGTAGAAAGAAAGCATGTCAGTAGCCAATCACCGCGCCTAACTCCATGAAAGTTAACTTACGAGTACTGCTTGACAAGCACACACTCCCCCCCGCTCTCCATATTCACACTATACACATAAAAGAATCCCTCACTTGTCACCACCATGATTTGGGGGCTTGTAGCACTTAACGCCACTACGCTCTTCACTCCCGCAGTGGGCAACTTCACAAAGGCAAAATCCCTCGCTGGCTCCCACATCTCTGTCATTGCAGAAGGCAAGTAACCGCCTACAGCCCCAACCATACTACGACCAAAAGACTGCGAGCCCCGGCGGATTATAGACCCCAGGGATTTTCCATGGCGTTTACTATCGACATACGCTTCATACCCTGCACCGGGAGCACCGGCATAGTTCGAGGGCGAAGAGCCAGCTGACGATGGAGAGATGCTACGCCGGCGGCCCGGGATGCTGATGCTACTAGATGCTGGCGTGGCGGGCCCGCCGTTAGCGCTAATGCTGGTGTTGTTATTAGGGTCGGCTGTATTTCCGAGGCGAAATATGTGGACTGTTTCTGTTGCGGAGGAAACGCAAAGAAGAGTTGAAACAAGGTTGAAGCTCATGGAGTAGATTCTTGATGGGTAGGTTCCGCGGCGGAATTGGTAGAGCTTTTGAGCTTCTGGGACGGAGAAGACACGGATGACGGTGCCTTTGTCGGAGGCGGTGGCTAAGAGGGTGCCTTCGCTGTTGAGGGCGAGGGAGGAAAGGGGGGACTTGTGCGCCTCGACAACATTCACAGCTTCGCATTTGAGAGCATCGTAGAGTATGACATGGCCGGTGGTTGAGGGTGAGGCTGAGGCTCCCGGGGGAGCGTGTGAAGGCGGAGAAAAGGGTGTGTTTTTGTTTGTTGTAGCCGGCATAGGATAGGCGAGGTAGCAACGGTCAGATGAAGGTGACAGTGATACAATGGCTGAACGGAGAGATTAGTTAGTAGCTACAAGGGACCGTAAGAAGCTCTCAATCTTGGGGGGGGGGGGGGCAGCATACCGTGAGCA
>Ga0307511_10001050_pt1 | contig 29408 bp, 36 predicted proteins | sample 13_EM_MG_FD_200266 | JGI IMG/M metagenome (GOLD analysis project Ga0307511, IMG submission 200266) | Populus trichocarpa ectomycorrhiza microbial communities from riparian zone in the Pacific Northwest, United States - 13_EM | ecosystem: Host-associated > Plants > Roots > Unclassified | place...
TACTGATGTTCTGATGTATTCCCCAGACTTTGTCAATCACAGTGTTCTCCCTCCTGACAGGCGGATCATTAGTGATTAACCCCTAGCCTCCCTTGTTCCCCTCTGCTCAGCCCAGAGAAGCCTTCCCTCCTTCTCTAGTGCCGAAACACGTTACCTCGGCCTCTTTATTCTATCTACCCGAACTACAGATATTCCAGAGCCGCAAGTTACGCCAACACGTACGGGAGTGGTCTGTCTCGACCCACTCTGAAGAAATCCGTGGTTGCCCCACAACTTCATGTACCGAGTCTCAATGGAGACTAGCATCGGTTCAGTAGGCCTGTTGGCGAGGTCGGTTCTGACACGGGTCGGTGAAGTCGATAACGGAAGACGATGGAGACAACCAAGGCCAAACCACAAGTCTATATATATCAAGTATTGGCCTTCAATCAAGTCCCCTATCTTTGTCGGATCTTTCCGAACCCCTATCTGTCCATCAAACCCTCAACCCTGATGGTTCTTCGTGACTCCTTTCTTTAACCACATTCAGACGATCTCTCTCATGATCTTTAGTAATCTTTCCCACACGAGATCATCTGACTTCTCACGGTACACCTTCTTCATTCACTTCTTATCTTCATGGCATACCATCACTTATCTTAACGTTCTACCTCCATTCACTTATTTCCCTTCCTTCCCTTCTTTACTGTTCACCCATGACTGATCGCTTGCTTGTCCACTTAGTAAGATGCTTACATGATCCTGAACCTTAGTATATAAGTACGTACAAATGTTCTGATGTATTCCCCAGACTTTGTCAATCACAGTGTTCTCCCTCCTGACAGGCAGATCATTAGTGATTAACCCCTAGCCTCCCTTGTTCCCCTCTGCTCAGCCCCAGAGAAGCTATCCCTCCTTCTCTAGTGCCGAAACGCATCACCTCAGCCCCTATCTTCTACCTACCCGAACTACAGATATTCCGGAGCCACAAGTTACGCCAACACATATGGGAGTGGTCTGTCTCGACCCACTTCGAAGAAATCCGCGGTTGCCCCATAACTTCATGTACCAAGTGTCATAGGAGACTAGCATCGGTTCAGTAGGCCTGTTGGCGAGGTCGGTTCTGACAACTGGCATCTTAGCTTTCACCCAGAACCAGCCAAGAAGACAACATAACTGCCAACCCCAGCAGTTCAGGTAAATCACATACTAACTTTACAGGTTCTCTTCCAGTGGTCAACCCCATCAAGTCCAGCACCATCTAGGTATTTGGGTAAGAGAGGAAGTACATCTGCTAACACGTAAAGGTCCCTCTATATATACTTTCAAAGAGTATACCCCCCCTCAACAAACTCAATAGGTCAACAGCTGCAAAGTCTGAAACACTGCTGCCCTGTGAATCAGGTGAGTAACTGCCCACAAAAAACAACTGCTCACTGGATTTGAACCCCACAGCGGATAACAACTCAGAGACACCCACAGATGACTTGTGAAAATCCATAGTTTTCACAGTTGAACCCTATGGCTTGTGACTACAAAGACCAAATATGCACCCCATAGTTAGTAACAAGTTAGAATTGCAGTTAGTAAGTACACCAGCAGCGCCTGTTAGTAACTGTTAGTGGGAAACTCAACGCGTTCTCAGTTGTGGGATTCCACTAAGTTTATGGTTCAAACCAACACCCTCGAATGCCCCCAGCCAGACTACACGGATCCGGGGAGGCCACAGAACATACATGTCATCGATCCGATCCTATCTCGCATTGACCAACACCGCTCACACCGCCCGACACTGCGTACGCGTCGGCTCCCCCCAGTAAGCACGCCTCCATCCATCAAATGGCCTCCCCGTCGTGGTGAATTGGAAGCCATCGCTCGGTTCCCCTGTGAGTTTTCATGCAGCGATGGTGTATTCAGTTGAAAAGGCACCAAGAATTTCCCTACTTCTCGCCTCACGTGGAGCAGCTCGGGTTATTGACCGACCGAATCGTATCCCCACAGAAAGCTGCGTGGAGCCTCACAACGATTGAAGTTGTCCCCATCTCTCCAGCTGTATCGCGCAACGCGACGTTCATCCAGAGCATACCCTCTGGACGTCTCACCACCGACAGAAGAGAAGCTAATAACCCAAGACGCATCGGGGCAAATGAGAGTAAATCAACGTCACGATATGCGATTGGGTCGGAACTTTGGTTGATACCAACTCATTCAACAATTTCCGGGTTTTCACCCTACCCGGTGGGCGATATGGCTTCCTTGCCCGCACCCTCCATGACCACAATTGGATCCGGCGGGTAAATAAGGCAGACGAGAACAGGCCCAGGGATGCACCACATGGAACCACCTCCCCTTCGCGCCCAGTCCCTCTCTGAACGGAAGGAACTATGGTCTCCTCACGTCTCCATCCGTTTCTCCTCTCGTGTTCGTACGTGGCTGTGACCCTTGCCGCTACGTTGCCTGTCGCCCGTCACGAAGCCGTATCGAAACACCAAGGCACGAAGGACACGACTGTCCTAATCCTCGGCGGTGGTGTCTCCGGTATCATCATCGCGAAGACACTCGTGGAGAAGGGTATCAAGGACTTCGAGATTATCGAGGCTCGCGACGAGCTCGGAGGGCGCTTGCAAAGCGAACGGTTCGGTGAGGAAGGTAGACAGGTGACCGTTGAGGTGCGGAAGTGTCCCAACAGCTCTCTTAGCCGGTCTTGACTGACCTCCCAGTCGATAGGTCGGTGCGAATTGGATTCAAGGAATTGGTGGCAAGGAGGGTGAAGGTCCAGAAAACCCTATCTGGTCCCTCGTCCGAAAATACGGGGTCGAAACACGAGAAACCTCTTTCTCCGACAACATCAGCAAGCATTTTTATCACTAGGTTTGCCTGCGGCGTGGCTAGTGGCTAACGCACTCCAGGCATGTTCGATCAGAGCGGAGCGGCCAACTTCTCGGATATTTTCGAGGCATACGAGAACGCCTATGCCGAACTGACTGTCGCCGCCGGACCTCGTGTGGACAAGAACCTGGTCGATGCCACTGCCAGGACGGGTTATGGGTTGATCAACGTCAAGCCAAGAACCGCTCATGAGATGGCTGCGGAGTACTACAACTTCGACTAGGAGTACGCCCAAACCCCCGAGGTGCCGCTTATCCCGTCACTGCTCGCTTCGGGATCCCGACTGATGGGTCCACCGTAGCAATCTTCTTGGATCGCCTCATCTTGGGTCAGTAACTCCCACTATAATTCTCGTTGGTCTGATCCACTTACGGTCGATTTAGGGCAACAACTACACCTACGATGTAGATTCTGGAGGGTTCTCCCCGGAGAACCAGCTTTCCATCGATCAACGTGGTTTCAAGACGTTCACCCAGAAGGAAGCCAACTCATTCCTCACCCCCGACCAAGTGATGCTCGGCACGACAGTGAAGACGGTCGCTTACTCTGGCAAGGGTGTATCTGTCACTCTTGCCGATGGAAAAACATTGAAAGCGGATTACGCTTTGGTCTCGTTTAGCTTGGGTGTTCTCCAGAATGACGACGTGACTTGGGAACCGAAGTTGCCGCCATGGAAGGAAGAGGCTGTACAGAGTATGAGCATGGTCAGTGGCTTTCTTCCACCACGCGCTGTTCGCCCCTCATATTCTACAAAGGGTACATATACGAAGATCTTCATGCAATTCCCGAAGAAATTCTGGTTCGATACCGAGGTGAGATTGTTCCTGTATCGTCCTGGATCGTGTCACTGAGGATTAGCCCAGATCGCTATCTACGCAGACCGTATTCGTGGGAGGTACCCTATTTGGCAGAGTTTTGATCACGAGAATTACTTCCCTGGATCTGGCATACTCTTTGCCACGGTCACTGTGTGTCTCCCCTTCTTCGACCTCCGGGCTATCCTTACCGTAATCGCTTATAGGGTGACTGGTCCGAACGGATTGAATCATTGACCGATGCCGAAGTCCAAGCGGAACTGATGGACGTTCTCCAAACCATGTATCCTGATGTGACCAACATGCCCGAACCTACCTCCATCCTCTTCCACAGGTGGTACAACGACCCGCTCACCCGTGGAAGCTACTCCAACTAGCCCGCGAGTTTTTTCCAGGAGCACCACGCCAACTTAAGGGCTACTGTAGATGAGCGGGTGTGGTTTACCGGAGAACATTGTTCCCAGAAGTATTTCGTGCGTGCCACATTTGCTCATTCACGCGACCGTTATTGAATACATTACATTTAGGGTTTCTTGCAGGGTGCATGGTTCGAAGGGCGAGACGCCGGTCAGGAACTCACGGTGTGCATCCATGGTGGCGGGTGCGCGCAAACTAGGCAACACTTTGAGGATGTGAGGAACGCTCGACCTTACGCGGTTGACGAGTACAGCACCAGTCGACGAAAGTGAGTTCATGGACGAGCGTTTCGTACGATGATACATATTCGCCCCTTGATGATATTCGATCTATCAATGATTCCTCCTTTCTACTCCGGAGCGTGTCCGATGGTAGTCAAAATGTGTTTCTCGTAATCCGGAATCAAAGGCACGGAAATCCTGATGAGATTGAGTACCACTTTGTTTGCCGGACTCCGGATCCGGCATTCTACCAAATTCAACCGCTATGCCCTATGTAGTCCGGGTTACGCCCACTAACCGATGAATAATGGTCTAGCTCGGACCACCTAGGGCTGATGCGCGAGCTTGCGAAGTAGCGATTGAGGCACATATAACGTACCGAATCCGTGAAAACGGGAATTTTCGCCCTCCCGGTTGGCGAGGAATGGTTTTCCATAGTGTCGAGATAGTTCGTGGCGCATCAAGGAAGACCGCGTTTCTTGGAAAGTAGTCCAGTTTGGTGTGGTTCCTGAGAGGACTTTTGATCCACAAAATCCAAAATAAAATCCACAAATATTATTCCGCCTCAGCGAACAACAAAAGGCGCGCCGTGGCTCGTCTCCCTCCTATCTGTTCTGCTTGTCACTGTTCAGCGCTGGGGCCGCTCGACCACGGATCCGATCCGTGACCAGCCAAGCTGTTGGAAAAGACCGGTCCGAGCTCCAAATTGCTCGACCGATTCTCGCTATCGGACCTTTTGCGTTACGGCGATCTATCTGAATCCCCGCCCTCGAACAATCTGTAACCAAGAGCTTAGAACGCTTTTTAGAGTCTTACGGCGGGCGTAGACTGACCAATGACTAAGCGCTAAGCGGCGGGACCAGGGCCAGTTTGCAGATCTGGATCAGATGTGATGGGATCAGCAAACGTCGAAATGGCGGTGAGCAGACCGACAGACTTTTCTCTCTTCTCTTCTCCGCCGATGCAGTTTGTGCACTCGGGTGGTATCGAAGGTGATTCGGATTTACTTAGCAGGTTACCACAGATGCTGCAGGCGCTTCTATGACACTAGATTAGCACGACTCTCCCAGCGACCGGGACGGGATTCGGAAGTTGTTCCGCCTTGCTTGACGCTGCCGACCATCTCCTCCACCTCTTCCCATCCGACAACCACTTCCTTCCCCGCTGTCGTCGAGCGTAAAACTACAGAGAGCGTTGTCTGCGAGCTCTATGGGTCTCCGTAAGCTTCCCCCGTCCCTCTTTTCCACTTCCCTCTATGCTTTATGAACCTCGTCGTCACTTTCTGTCGTCGCTCGGTCGTTTATCGTTCCTCTCCTCAGGTCCCCCTACCTTCACCACCCATGGACTCCCACCACAGCCTACAAGTCCAAAACCCTGGAGGCTCCTCCAGAGGCACATCACGTCCTGCCTCTGCCCAGCCCACATCATCAACCTCCCAACCTCAATCGGCACGAAAACGGGTGTCCCACACCGTTCAGCCCTCGCAGCACCAACCACACCAAGTTCCAGATGACAACCCTCCAACATACCGCGATGTATACTCCCACCCCGCAGCAGTGGCCTACGCTGCCGCCCATCCCCGTCGCGCCATTCCCAAGTTCGGCCCATACTTGCTGCTTCAAACTCTAGGAGAGGGTGAGTTTGGCAAGGTCAAACTCGGTCTTCACACGCAATGGGGGGAAGAAGTCGCCGTGAAGTTGATCCGAAGAGGAAATGTCGACACTTCTGCTCGGATGTCCAAGGTCGAACGTGAAATCGAAGTCCTGAGGGTGCGTCGCTGTCCTCTTCGCCTTCTGTTCGGTCCACTAAAATGCTCCCGCCGGTTTTGCGCCCTCCTCCTATAGGCCCTCAAACATCCTAACATCGTCCGACTTTACGACGTCATTGAGACGGACAAGTATATCGGCATCATCCTCGAGTACGCGTCTGGTGGTGAACTATTCGACCACATCCTCGCCCACCGCTACCTGAAGGAGAAGGACGCGTGCAAACTCTTTAGTCAACTCATTTCGGGCGTCTGGTACATTCACCAGAAAAAGATCGTCCACCGCGACCTCAAACTCGAAAACCTCCTCCTCGATCGACAAAGGAACGTGATCATCACGGACTTTGGTTTCGCCAATCGGTTCGAACACAAGGCCGATGATCTTATGCGGACGAGTTGTGGGTCACCGTGTTACGCCGCTCCAGAACTTGTCATTTCAGACGGCATGTACGTCGGATGCGCCGTGGATATCTGGAGTTGCGGCGTCATCCTCTACGCTATGTTGGCTGGCTATCTCCCCTTCGACGATGACCCCGCCAACCCTGACGGAGACAACATTAACCTGCTGTACAAATATATCGTCAACACCCCATTGTCATTCCCCAACTACATCTCCGCCGAGGCCAAGGACCTCCTGTCCCTCATGCTCGTCCCCGATCCGAAAAAGAGAGCCGACATCCAGACGGTCATGAGCCACCGTTGGCTCCGTCCCGGCGCTTCACTCTTCAGCAGTACCCTCGGGGACCTGGAACACGCGGCGATGGAGCAGCATCAACAGAAGCGGTTGGCCTACCAGAAACAGATGAGGGCTGCTGCTACCACTGCGGAGAACCAACGGATGGGAAGGAACCAGTATGCTCGGACGGACGGACACGCCAACTCAGTTGGAGTCCTTCCATCATCCACGACACGCAGTCGATCACATCGGGATCATAGTGGGTCTCATCAGCCACAGCAGGTGCCGCTGTACGAGACGTCGAATGACCAACCCGTCTACACTTCTCCACCCTCACAACAGCCGGCCAGCGCCTCGGTGCCTTCCCGTAGAGGAACAACCTCTCAGATCGTCCTCCCTACCACTCCCACTTTTGGCGTGGGGGGCGATCCATTCGCCCCTGGGCCTTCGCAGCAGAAACGCGAAACTGACTCCTTGGTCTCACCTGTCAGCAATGGAGTCCTCGATGAAAATGCGAGGAGGAGGCAGGACAGCGTTTCGAAGAACGATGCTACCCCCATACAAACTTCGAAAACCACTACCACATCCAACGGTACCCGGAAGCCGTCCAATTCCAGCGGCCCACCTCCAGACCAGAGTCAGAGGAAGAAGGATGATTTTAGGCATACAATTCAGGTGGAGTATAATGATAACGCCACCTCTGAGTCTCAACAACTCTCTCGGTCACAGTCGTCCCACCGCCAGCCTTCCCAGGAAAGGCAACCAATCTTCCCAGTCAAGGCTACGGAGGCGAGGACGAATGGGACGAGAAGGGTTTCCCAGTCGAGGAACGATCCTACACAGAGAAAGCCCGTCCCTCAGACGACCTCTTTCACCCCCACTCCCACTTCGGCCAGCAACATACCAAAGATCAAAGCCCTGCCGCCCATCCCACAAAAGACCCCACGCCCCAGGACAACTTCCAGAGGATACACCGCCCCTCCTGACCCCACTTCCTCCCAGACTACCCACCCAGCAATTGAAGTCGCCGCTCCGCTTTCGCCCACACCTGCCCAGCCCGAGACAAACGGGGTAAGTGATTTAAACATCAGTGTAAACGGGACAGGAAGCCAATCCGCCAAGACCCACGGGACCGGCCCCTCGTTGGACAGAGTCGGGTTGGCCAAGTTTTTCGGGGGAGGTCGATCCGCGACGGATCAGACGAACGGTACAACGGGGTCAACTCTGAACGGCCCAACGACGGCGAACTCGAGGCAAGCCCCCGAGAACGACGTGCCCTCTGACACTAGCGCCTCCACGAGACCCCGACGACCCTCCACTGTGCAAGTAACGCCCACCGTGACCCCTCGGTCGGAGACTATGTTAAGTCAATCACAGAATTCAACTTTTGGGACGAAAAACGCGTCGGGGAGGTCGCCACAGCTCTTGAGCCCGGTCAATAGCTCGAGTGCCAGCGTGACGTCGTCGAAGAAGAGTAGGAGGAACACGTTGACAGTCATGGTCGAGCAATTTTCGAGGAGTATCAAAAAGCGGACCAAGTCAGGACGGGCAGCTTCACGGGAACCGTCTTCGAAGGATAAGGATTCGGCTGGGGACAAATCCCGTGAGCCATCGGATTCGCTCGTGATCCAGGACCCGCCGAAGACGGCTGTCTTACCATCTCATCAGCATCAGAGTAACAAATTCCCGGAGGTCGTTCGGCCCGGTGTGGGCAACGCGGCGAGCACAAGCAAGGCGAAGAAGGTTATGGATTGGTTTAGGACGAGGAGTAGGGGCAGATTACCAACTGAGGAGCATCCGATAGCCGAGAGGACGGTCCCGACACCTTCCTCACGAGAGGTTCCTCTCAGTGCATCGACGAGCACAATCAACTCGCCTAGACCGGGTCCCCAAGTGAATGCCTATCCTCCTTCGGCCGACCTGGATGTATCAACACCCCGATCCGGAGTTTCGACAATACCCAGACACCCAAACCGCACCCCATCGGTCGCTACGGACAAGAGCTTCTCGAACACCATCAAGAGGGGCTTCATTCTTTCTCCAGCGGCGAAGAACATCTTGAGGGTGCATCACGGCGCAGTTGACCAGACGACGATCACCAGCGGTAACCCGCCAGAGGTTATGAAACACGTGTTGGAAGTTCTCCTGGAGATGGGTTTGGAGGTGGAGGAGGAAAGCCTGTACAAGTTCAGGTGTGTCAGGCCGAAGAAGAGAAAGATCGGAAGCACCCGTGTCTCGCTCAAGGACGGCCAGGGTGGGAACGTTGCGGCCTTCAACATTTTTGGTAACGCCGCGAGTGGCGGGGTGAGTGATTACAACCCCCCCTTTTTTTTGCGTGGATACTGACTCGTCCATGTGCGTGCAGGTTGATAAGCGTGGATTACCCGTGCCTTCGTCCGGGGGAATGCTCAAATTGCTGATGAGACGCCAATCCTCCCAACCCTCCCAACCCGCCGACTCGGAGAGCAGCAGCCCCGGCAACGACGAATTTAACCCTTCGTTAGCTACTCCTACGAGTGAACAACCTTCTACAAACACCTTGTATGGTGACCAGAACCAAGACCAGGGTGGAGAGGTTAGGTTCTCCGTCGAACTGACCAGGTTAGACCGCTTGGAGAATACGTACAGTCTGGATATTAGGAGGTTGAAGGGTAACCTAAAGAGCTACAAGTTTTTGTATGACTCGTTGAGAGAGTACGTGGATTCTAAGCTTCCCAGAACCCGGTTCCCTGACTTACGTGTTTTTTTTTCAGACGCGCGAATCTCAACAGCGATACGCGTTGAGATCTTGAGAGGGGGTTTTCTTGGTTTCAGCTTTTCACGAATTCCTCCTTTCCACGCGTATGCGTACTGCGTACACGTGTGCTCTTCGAGGTTCTTCTGAGCCTCCCATATGCCTCACGCTCCTTTTCACCCAAGTTCTGGCAACAACTAATGATGTGGCGATTTTTCTTTGATGATCTTTCTCGGATTTGCATATCGTGTTCCTTCCTCTCTCCCTCTCTCTCCCTCTCATCACTATTACCACTCCCCTCCTCTGCGTTTTATTTTTGCAACTTGTTTCCTGCGCACACGTTTCCTCTTATTGTTCTCTCCCGCACCGATCGAAAAATCACCAACAGCATTCTAAACCATCCTTTCTCCTTGTTCCCTCTCCTCCCACTACCCTTTTAGCGTCGCCAGCTGCACTCCCTCCTGGTGGCACCACTATATGTCGATATCGTAATTCACCTATTTTCATTACCAAACCATTCAGGGTCGAAGACACCCCCCCTCCCTTCTCTTTTTTTACTTCTCGCCTTTGTTACCGTCCTTTATTCGTCCATATCAGTCTTTTCTTTTTTTTTCTCTTTCGGTCCCTGGTAATCAATCCGGTTCGGGAACATGTACGAAAGATGACGCCTCCCGATCGAGCGCCAACACCTAGGTTGTGACTATCACGACGGAAGTGCCAGCCCCAAGATCCTTCCTCTAGTACGACGTCAGGGCCAATGCGTTTGAACGATTTCCCGTCCGAGCTACTTGGGAAGATTTTTGGGTACCTCACGGTCCCAGATATCTTGGGGCTGAAACTGGTTGGTCTGGCCGTTGGTTTTTCCTCAGAATCTCCTGAACAGTTCCTCCACCAAGGTCAATTGCACTTTCCGCGATGTGGTCTCAGATCATCCGTACCTACAGTACAGGTGTGAGCTTGTTGCTGCTGGATTACTCGATAATCCAGATGGGCCTGGGACGCTCTTCGATCGACGGATACTCCTACACAAATACCGCTCGAGGTTCGACGGACTAAAGTCGATAACCAAGTCGAGTCTACCCCTGGGAACGGTGGGGACTTTCTGCGGATACAGGACCTCTGGAGGCCTTTACGTGACAAACGTCATAGGACAGCGTGTGTTTCACTTCTGCCGGCCTCCATCGGTGTCGGGAAGGCAACCGATAAAAACTTGGAGTTTTCCGTTGCCATTTTCACCTGGAAGTTTTGTAATCCATCCCCCACTGGACTTGGTCGTCACTTCAGATAATGTGTACGTGCAGTGCGAATTCTTCCAAATCGGGTCATGGTTCGCGATGTCTGATATCGGCTTGAACACAGATCGCGCCGACTGCACTTCACCAGTATGACGACTGGAGGGCCCCATCCGCTCGCTTTCAACCCATGGATCCAGCATAACCTGTGGCCCACGGAGTTCCGCTCGTTTCAGAGGCTAACCATTTCCATCAGTGACCGTGTCGTATCCGCTCAGATCTGGAATCGGCTCGTAGTATGGAATTGGAGGACTGGAGATAAAATTATCGTACGCACCATCTTTCCACAACCGTCCCTCGTTTGAGGTGCTCACACTTCGGTTAGGACCGTAAGGACCTTCGTAAATGTTCGATGGCTTTTATCGGCGAGGACCGTCTGCTGCTCTCCGAGGGTTTGGAACCCAGTCCCGACGCAGTCGAGATCCCGTACCTGGTTCTATTGGATACATCCGTTCCAGCAACCCCTTCCTCCGTACCCAGCGATGTGCACTTTGTATGTGATCCCCGTTACCACGGTATGCGTGTGAGGGTGGAGGCGGAGGATGCGGGGTGGAGCGACCTCTCTGGAGTGATTGGACAGGATACCCCGTACTACCCGGACCCTTCCAAAAGGATCCTCGCTTTGGTGTTTCACCTGGGGGCGGGTAAATCAACCAAGGGTCAGGGTGTCTGTTTAGTCCACTCTGAGGCCCTCCTTAGCCTCGCGAGAGAAAAGGGAGGAGGCATCGTTGAGTGGGACGCATGGGAGAAGTTCACCTTTACACCAGATATGGATGAAGACTTGGACCCCAACGTATCCCCGAAGTACTCAGTTTCCGGAAGTAGGTTTGTGATGGTTGGCATCAACGAGATTGAGAGGTGGGCGAAGATTAAGGTGTATGACCTAGCCCACTGGAGTCGTCAGCACCGTGATGCGGGACTTGGTGGGGATGAGAGGAAGGTGCCGTGTTTCCTCACCGAGACGGTCTTGGAACTGCCAGATGGTATGTGGTCGATTATACGCGCGCCCTTGGTACAGGATAGCATTGTGTTCTTCCATGTAAGTCCTCCGGCTTGGTTCGTGGCATGTGGTTTGACGGGTGTCCTCGTAGTTTGACCGTCGGCGTGCTGTACCGAACCAACAGTCACAAGGGTCTTTGAGTATTTGGAGTTTCTGATGAAGTGACTAATCCATCGCTCTTGAATCAATACTTGCAATAGATCCACGGTGTTTTCGGACATACTGAGATCCCACCTTTTGGTCCTAAATATCGCCTGGGTATCAGGTCGCGTACTTACATAAGTCCCTTTGCGGGCCAAACGTTAGAATGCTGGAAATGAATAAACTGTGGCCGCGAAAGGTGAACTTTCCGGAGAGTTGACAACAACCTTGATCGGTCACCACCATCATCCCAGACTACGAATACAGACTATGGCTCCCATTAGTACGAACCGATATAACACCTCTACTCGTGGAACACCCCCCGCGCCTCCTACACAGCCTACCGAACATACACTACAGCAACAAACCGGATCACCCTCTCGCCGCGGCTCCATCGTCCCCAATCCATCTGGCATTCCGAGCGACTCGCAAACTTTCCCTATCCTCCCAGAACAACTCGAGAAACACCTGGAACAAGTACAGCAACGTCTAACGAACAACGCGCCGACACGAGCCACCCCCGCTTCTGTGCCTACCCCCTCGCCGAGCCCTGGCAAAATCCTGGTTCTGAACCCTCCCCTTGCGACCATGCCAACTGTTTCCGCGTTTCACGCACCCTCTCCCGGGATGCCTTCAATGTCGGAGTATCTACAGTTGCTGATGCGGTATCTGGACGAGTTGGCTCCGAGCAAACGAGGGAAGGCTTTGATAGACTCGGAACTCATGAGGAGGATCGAGCTGGTCTTGGCTCTCCATCACAAAGGTTTCTCTGGTTCTGGCGAAGCTGGCTCTGATTATGAATCTGCTCCTCCTGTTCCTTACGGCGCCGGAGGGAGTTGGGATACGCTACCTTTTCGGCGCTGGGTTCGAAGCACCTTCGTCTATCGGCCGGCTACTCGAACCGAACTCGAACGAGCAATTGATTTTGGTCTACTCTCTCCCCCGGAATCTAGTCTCTCAGGTCCCGGTGTCCCAGGCCACGCCCCCTCTGCCAACTTAACTTGCTCCAGGTACCTCGTATTTCATGAAGATCGACCTGTCGCCCTCCGGTCTAGGATCTACAAGATCATCCTGCGCGCGCACTGGATCGCGAACCATGCTGGGAGAGATAGGACTTGGGCTATTGTTCGGGAAATGTGCTCGTATATCCCGAAATGTCTGGTCTATGACTTTGTCGCCGCGTGCCCGACGTGTAGAGTGGTCAGGCCGAAGCAGTACGGGATTTATGCTGGACCTACTCGGGCGATATCTACGGCCGCTGTGGTGAAACTGCATTACAGATCTCAGAATCAGGGTGCCAAGGGCGATCCGAAGGTTGAAACTGGACCTCCTCCCATCCCTCCTGTATCGTCATATGACGCGCCTCCAGAGGGACGCCTCGGTCCCAACGATCTTCCCCACCCAAACCCTATCCCGAATCTAACGTATCCACCGTGGGACCCTCCTCGTCACCACGAAACAAACGCGCAAATCGTCGCCGTCGCCGCATCAGACCTTCCGTTCGGCCATCTCAAGTTACCCCCCATCTCCATTCCCCACCAGGCCGCTCGTTTACAGCAGCCCCTTTCCCGAGACCACGACACTCAGCAGGAGACACCGGTGCTTGAGCGTCGGTACCCGTCCTGGGCGGGGATCTCGAAGTTGATTGAGCGTGTGGCGAGGAACGGAGAGGATGAGGATCCGGACGCGTTGACAGATTCACCGACCCCGAGGAGGGAGGATGGCCCATCGGTCCCAGAGGAGGGCGGCTATGCAATCTAGAAGTGCGGGTGTTGAACATGAGACCGCCGTGGGCACATTCTCTGGAGTTGCTCCTCGGTTGTTTACTGACCAGAGACCACAGACGCCCACCCCTCTTGGGCAGGCCCATCAGAACGAAGCTGCGAGCACGGAGATACTGTAGATAGATTGAATCTTGCATCTTTCATTGCTTATTCTCATGTTGTGCTAGCGACGCGAGAGGTAGGCTGGAGGGTATAGCACGACGGAAACTAGCGGGAAGGGTGTAATTTCACTTGTGAACCGCGTTTCACCATGATTGAGATCGAGAATTAGTTGATCGGGGCGGGCTGCACGCACCCGCCCTGTCCATCATCCGCGTTGACAAATTATGGACCTCGGATTCAAAGATGTGCACATCCTCGTTACGGGTATGTCGTTTTGGTACATCAAGAACTTTGGTCAGGTAACAATGGTACAGGTGCGAGCGGGGGGATCGGACTCGAGACCACACGACAGTTCCTTGGTATTCGCTCTCCGTCTGGAAATGGCAGGAACCTGGGGGTTACTGACAGCTATGAATAGTGCATGGGGCAAAAGTGACCGCCCACTATAATACCAAGGCGGCGCCGCTTAACGGGCTCATTGGCGAATTTGGAGCCGATAACATCCAGATATCTCAGGCCGATCTTGGCGCTGAGGGGGATACGATCCGGATGTTCGGTGAGATCAACAAAGGGAGGTTCGGCCCTGTCCAAGTGGTTATCGTGAATCACGCTATCTATGTCGCGGAGGACATCCCCCTGAGCCGGATGAGTTTGGGGCAGTGGGATAGGACCATCAATGCGAATCTGACCTCTTCGTTCTTGGTCATAAGGGGGTATCTCAAAGGATTGGAAAATTTTGGAGATGATGCCGCGAAGGATAAAGCCGCGATTGTTCTGGTTGGGAGTACTGCTGGGAAGTACGGAGAGCCTGGGCACGCAGATTACAGCGCGACAAAGAGCGGTGAGTTGCTCAGTTCTGCTTGATTTTCAGAGGGTTCTCATGAACATCAGCCATGATGTATGGCCTCACGATGACACTGAAAAACGAACTCGTCGAAATCGCACCGAAAGGACGAGTAAACTGCGTAGCCCCGGGATGGGTCAAAACCCCGATGGCCACAGAGTCGTTGGCGGACCCAGAGGTAGCTTACAGAGCATTGGCAACGTAGGTGCCCCTCGGTCAAGATGTGCATATTATGCGAGGCTAAATAGCTTCCGATCCCCAGGACCCCACTCAAGAAGGTGGCTACCCCGTTGGAAGTTGCGAACCAGATTTTGGTCCTGGCGTCTTCTACGGTATCTAGCCACGTAACTGGACAAGTTGTGATGGTCGAAGGTGGCATGGAGGGTAGACTGCTTAATTCCCGAGAGGATGTCGGGCTTTGAAACGAAAGAAATCTAGCCTAGCCGTGTCGCATTTGGTTTTCCCTTTGAAGGGTTATTGCCTGTGTTCACTTCCCTTGTAACTTACAAGAGTCGTTGTGGTTTTCGGCGGATTACCAATTCCTGCCGGGCGGCTGAACGCGAAAGGAACACAAAGGCGGATCACGGGCGCCAAACACGTACGGAGCGGACCGACCACGTGGTCTGGCCTGCAGGTTCGAATTCACTCAAAACGTTCTCGACGTCCAACTCACCCCTTCCACCTCCCACACCACCCACCTCCTTGATTTTACCTCGCTACCATGGTAAGTCGCGTCAAAACACTCAATCTAACACCCGCGATGTGCTGACACCTGGTTGCTTTGGAAAAAGACTGTTACGCCAGCTGTGTTCCGTCGGCTTATGAAGGAGCTGAATGAGCTCCGGACGAATCCACCGGAGGGAATTCGCGTCGTGACCAACGAGGACAATATGCTTGACGTGACTGGGATCATTGAGGGACCTGGTGAGTGGCCGTTGACTAGCACTTCATGGATTAACACGGAGCTGACGAATCCGTCACGTTCTCTTGTCTGCGCGGTTTGTAGAGGGTACACCGTATGCCGGCGGCTACTTCAAGGTCAGATTTAGCTTCACGAGCGAGTTCCCTGCCGCGCCACCCAAGTGTAAGTTCTGCCTGGTTCTCGACGCGAGCTTGCAAGGCTGAAACCTCACCTTAGGCTGGTTCGCCACGAAGATCTTCCACCCAAACGTCTCTTCCGCAGGCGAGATTTGCGTCAATACGTTGAAGAAGGATTGGCAATCATCCTATGGAATTGGTCATATACTCGTGACGGTCAAGTGCCTACTGATCTACCCGAATCCTGAATCCGCCTTGGACGAGGAAGCCGGGAAACTCTTGTTGGAAAACTACGATAGCTATTGCTCACGTGCAAAACTTATCACAAGCGTCCACGCTACGCCTGCTGTACGTGAACGATTCCTCTCCAACTCGTGCCATGATGGCGTGTTGACGCGGACGGCGCTTCTTAACACCACACAGGTCCGACCACCGGAGTTTGATGTGCCATCGAAGTCCGACCCCACCACACCCTCAACCTCAAAATCGGCCAAGGCTACACATCGCCTACCCTCTGTTGAATCCATTATCACCCCAACTCTCACCATCTCATCTACCACCACCTCCACCAAGAATGTCACGTCAACGACACCACCTGTACAACCTCTCAAAGCATCTCCATCTAACACCCTCCCTACCGCCACGAGCAAGAACTCTCTCACTATTGACGGGGATAAGCAGAAGGAACGCCACCCGTCACCTCTGGGAACCGCCGATGCCAATATCGCTGGAAATACGACTGGGAACACTACCACTACGAAGGCTGTGAAGAGGACCGCGAAGGATACTGCTGGAGCGAACAGGAAGAAAGCGTTGAAGAGATTGTAATCCTTTGTCGCTACCGCCCCGTGCATACCCTGGTTAGGTTTGACTAGATACGTAGCATCGCATACGATGGTGATTTCGTTGTTACCATCGGACTCATTATGTTTGTTTTTTGCATGATATGTTCTTCCACTCCATCCGTTCTCGTGTGGGGCTCAAACTAACTCGCGTGTGTGATTAAATGTGGTCCCGAGAGTGATTATACGGAGTGGGTATACGATGACAGAAAGTCATCGGAAGCAGGGGCAGTAGCGGTGATGAATAAATAATCCGAGAAAACCCGGTAAACCTCAGGCAAACGACTCGGGGAAACTAAGCCCCTGCATCGGCCATTCCGACTGCAGTTTGGGATGACCATTTCCAAGCTGGGTGTAAGGGTCAGTCGAGACCCAAACCCCACCGTCGAAATCGAAATTGAACGCAAAGGTCTCTTGCAATCCAGGTGCTCCAGGGTATATCCCCGGTTCCACAGGTTGCGTATAAGGAGAGCCATTCTGTCGCTCGGGAGTTTCCCCATCTTCCAAATTCTCAGCTTGACTCTGCCATCCATTCGATCCCAACTCCGATTCCGAACTCGAAGTTACAGAATCAGGCCCAGACTCCAGAGTCCCCACCTCGTTAAAAACCTCATCGTAATGATGTTGGTTCCTTCCAATAAGCTGTATCGGATCGCTGAACGGACAGAATGATCTGAGTTCTGTGTACAAGACGTCGAGTTGAGTGGGGTGCTCGAAAAGCGAGGTTGGACCTGCGAGTGAGTTTGGTCCGGATGGTGTTGGTAGTTCTGGTTTCCCGATGCTCGAGAAGACGGCCCCGATCAGTCCGGATGTGTTGGTTGGTAGGAGGAGAAGGGTGCCCCAGAGGCCAGGGCAATTCGGGACATCCCATGAAGCGACGGCGTACTGGTAGGCAGCATATCAGCGACTTACCAAGGGAGAAAAACGGAACGACCGACCAAGCACCGATCTATCAGCTGCTGAATGAGCTGTCGGGACACCAAATCGTTCATCACGGCGTCATTCCCTCCCTTCCTATGGTGAGGCACGAATTGGCACCACACGGGGTCGTAGCGTTTCATCCACTCCTGTAAGGCAGCATCAGTCACGCGCCTGACACCTGATGGGAGGAGGATCATATTTTGTGGCCATGTGTGCGTGCCCCTGTGGGAGTAGATTGTCAGGTTGCATGGGATCTCGTGGCAGCTGTTTTAACGTACAGATCTTTCCCGCCTGTGGCACACAGACCCAACATTGGTACCCTCATGAATTTCTTGGCTCGGCTGACATGCTCGAAACCAGCCCACGTAAATAACCCATGCCACGAGGCTATAGGTGAGTGGTGAGGGTTTATACAGTGTAAAATAGAAGGAAACCACCCACAACTTGAGGCAGCAGCATCTATATGGGTCGACAGCATCTGAGAGATGACACGAGGCGGGTAATCCGAAAATCGAATTCCGAATGGTCCCTGGTTGAGAACTGCGGGTGTCCTCTCAGTAAATGCGCTCGCCTCCGTACCAAGGAACATTGATGACACTTCAGGGTCAGATTCTGAAGCAAGTTGCATTTCAGAGTCCCCTTCCATGTTCACGTCGATCGAACGCGATAATACCCCAATGTCCCCCAACGCAGGTTCGTCGAGAATGAAGGGGGTTTCCGATTCCAAATCGCCGGCGCGTAAACGACTGAAGTAATCTTGCAGTCGCACGTAAAGTGGGAAATCAGTTCGAATGACTCGTCTGACCTGGTCGATGTCGACTTGGTTCCCAGATCTGATCGCCTGGACGACCTGATCATTATCTCTGCTGAGGGCGAGGTATTTCTCAATGAGGTATTGGTATTCTTGCGCGGAGAAGTCCCGGGGTGGTGCTGTGGAATTTAGAACCGCCATAATGTTCTCCACCGCTGAGTGAATGGTCAGCTGGCTTCTATCACTACGCATGACCAAAGCTCACGATCTGCCGGAACCCACAGCAAACACTTGTGGTGGGGGCGGACCTCAAACCACGGCAGAGATGTTTCGTGACGGGGGCAAACCTTTTCGTTTGATGATTCAACTCATTTGCGGAAGGATGGGTATTTTGTTTCACATACCGCGGCGTGGAGCCTTTCCAACCGTGGAAGGGGTCGAACGAGGAAAACGGAATAGTTGATATCCCTCTATTGCATGGTTATGGTCAGGGGAGGGAGCGTTGGATAATATATGCGCGTGGAGTACGAACTTTCCGTAGTTCTTGCGGTAGATTGCTCCATGAGAGGTGATCCAAGTCCGGGTTGACGTTCCAAGCGGGGTGGCGCGCGTTATCTGATGAGTACGCGGCTACGTGAAGGATTTGGCGCAGGGTGTGGCCTGAGCTTGAGCCTGGAGTCGCATCCAGTAGGTCGAAGATCTGTAAGGAAGAATGGAGCGCTGAGGGTTTTGAAAAGTAATAGTGTGTAGGGCGAGCGCACCTCGAGAGCGGAAGCAAAAGCTTCGAGCATAGCCGTCCCATACTTCCCTGACTCCTCATCGCTGACTTTCCCCAGCCCGACGAGCTCTGGAATCTCCACACTGTCTCTCTTGAGATCATCAAGCTTGCTGAAGTACCGCTTGCAAAGAATGGGGCTCGGACGCGTAGATGGTGATCCGTACGTGACGAAAGCGATTCGAAGCTAAATGATCGTGTTGAAGTCAAGAAGTAAAGCCAATTTGGAGAACTTTTATCGCGCACCTGGTGATCTAGGAACTTGCCATTGATGTGATTGAGCTGTGGTCCGACATAGTCCGTGACGACGCCGACCCATTCGTTGTAAACAGCGACGGATGCATCGACTATGACCGTAGTCGCCATCAGACCCTTTCTAAACTCTCTGGTCTTTTGCTTGAGCTCTTTCAAAGCCTCCATCGATTATCCAGAGGGTTGGCGCGTAGATTGAAGGTGGTGGAATGGGACAGAAGGAGGGCGAGGGCGCGAAACACTGCGGATGTTCTGGTGGTGACCGCATTCATATCGCCCTTGGCCATTTGCCGCCAGTGACGGCTACGGGTCCGAGGCCGGCTGCGATTTTCGAATCAGCGGATCTACACCGCAAATCAACGCAACAATCCCAGTGCGCGTCAGTGGCAATGCTTTCGAGAGAAACTGCGGACTGTGGGCACCTACGGCTGTTGGTTGTTTGGGGTGAGAAAGAGCGCGCATACACTTAGCGAAGGGAGTTCACGGGCTGGGTTCTAACCTCAAGCTCGGACCTGTCTCAGTTCACTCGAACCCGATCGATCTCAGCATCCTCTCTTCTTCTGTGACCGCGATGCTACCGGCGGAAAATGCTGGAGGGGTTACCAGTGGGAGTCCCATTTCGACACTCACAGGTATGTATCGTAGTGACTGCGCACTGGTATCCTGTTGATCGCCGTGGTTCCGAAGGGATTGGATCCCTTCGGAGCACCGTTTGCCATCGAAACAAAGCCAAGATCGAGGCAGAGACATCATCACGTCCATGCGCAACGGAGCTGCCGCAAGAACTCGTTGAGATGATTCTTGCCCATCTTCCACTCGATACACCAACCCTCAAAGCCTGTTCCGTGGCCTGTCGTTCCTTGTACCTCGCAACTCTACCCCACCTCCACCACACTCTCATTTGTTACGAAGAAAATTCGGACTCGGCACACGAAGGGTTTACACCGATCCGCAAGTTAGGAGAGATGCAGTTACTCCCACTCGTCAAACACCTCCAGATCGTGCAGTGTAACACTGTTCCTTGGACGATCCCCAACGCCCAGACTTTGGTCCATTTCTCCGCACTCACGAATGTCCAGGAGCTTGGATTGGACGAAGTGGATCTCCCCACGTTCACCCCACAGGCGCAACAATACTTCGGACACTTCGCGCCGACACTGCGATCTCTCGCCCTCAGAAGGCCGAGTGGTACCCATTCCCAACTCTTGGGCCTCCTCGGACTATTCCACAACCTGGACGATTTCAAGCTCATTTCAGATATTTGGCACATGTTAGAATCAGACCCGGTGCCTGTTCCGCAATCAGCGCCTCCGCTACGAGGGAGGTTGACGCTGGCATGGTTCAATGGAGAGGTATTTCTGAGAGCCCTATCCGAGCCATCCGGCGGCTTGCGGTTCCGTTATATGGACCTTGACCGAGTGGAGGGTGCACACTTCCTTTTGGACACTTGCGTTGACACCCTCGATACCTTGCGTATTTATCCAGTTTTTTGGCCTGGTGAGTAGTATTCTCAAGGTTTCAGTCCTAGTCCGTTTGACTCACCAATCCACAGACCTCAGGGGCTCACAACGGGACTTCGACCTGTCGAAACTCAGGTTACTTCGGTGTCTCGAGATCACCGTGTGGAATATGGCAGGATATTCCTCCGATGCCACTCTAACCTTCTTCGGGGGCCTACTACCCACCATCGCATCGCCCGTGTTCTCTGATGTCGTCCTTGTCCTCCAGGGCAATTCCATCCGCGAGGCAGATTTCCTCCAGCGCGACCTAGTTAGCGTGGTGCGGGGCATGTACGAGATGAAGCCATTCCGCTTGGTTTTTTGTTTGGAGGTTCCGGAAGAGCGTCGAGAGGACACTACAGAGAGGTTGAAAACGTGTATAAAGACGGAAACTGCCGAGGGAAGGTTGGACTTCCTTCACTGCCCCCCAGTCATCGTCTACGAGCGCTGGGATTGGCTGAGGGAGTGACCGCGTCCCATCCTATTCTTTCGGGGGGGAGGGGATCACTAAATAATTATAGTTGAGCGTCGATCCTCGAACAACCCTATATTCAGATCAGCGTTGTTGCCCTTCGGTCGATAACCTATTCAAGGACGGTGGATATACACCACAGAATGGATACCAGTACTGTGCACTCTGTGGAGCCCGAGCCAGGTATTTCGATACGTGCTGGAAGGGAACACTACATGAAGCTTGAAGGGTGGACGATCGGGCGGCGGTACGGCACCCTCCGCCTTGACCGCGATGCCTCCTGTGGGAATATTAAATGGTTCGCGAGGAGTCTGGTCTCGACCCTCTCGAGTCCGTGTCAGTGACTGTGCGTTAGCATTCTATCTGACTGCCTCGGTTCCAAAGGGATTGAACTCCTTAGAAGCATCATTAAGCACAGCCGGAATCAAAAAGATCTTCAAGCGTGGTCACCCAGAGGCACCTACCTCACGTCTATACGCAGGGGGGCTACCACAAGAACTCGTTGAGATGATCATCGCTCACTTCCTGCTCGACACGCCAACCACCAAAGCCTGTTCCGCGACCTGCCGTTCGTGGTACCTCTACCCCACACTCTCACCTTTCGCGGAAGGAATCCGGACCCAGCCCGTGAAGAGTTTACACCACTCCAGAAGCTAGACGACTCGGAGATGCGAGTACTTCCGCTCGTTAAACGTCTCCAGATCATGCAGAGTCACAGTGATCCTTGGTTTCCGCCGACGATCCCCAATTCCCGGACATTGGTCCATTTCTCCGCACTCACGAATGTCCAGGAGCTCCGATTCGATGGGGTGGACCTTTCTGCGCTCGTCGCACAGGCGCACTGATACTTCGGACACTTCGCGCCGACGCTGCGATCTCTCGCCCTTCGGAAGCCGGCAGGTACCCATCCCCAACTCTTACTTTTCCTCGGACTGTTCCCCAACCTGGACGATTTCAAGCTCCTCTATGGCGATGGGCGCAGGTTGAAACCAGTCACGGCGCCTGTTCCACAATCAGCGCATCCGTTACGAGGGCGGTTGACGCTGGCATGGTTCGACGGAGATGGATTTTTGAGAGCTCTGTCTGAGATGTCCGGTGGTTTGCGATTCCGTTACATGGACCTTTTGAGTTGAGGGTGGGCGCTTCCTTTTGGACGCTTGCGCTGACACCCTCGAGGCATTGCGCATTCATACCGTGATTTGGCCCAGTGAGGAGCATTCTCCAGGTTTCAGCTCTCGCCAGCTTAACCTACTAACCCTCAGGAACCTATGGAACTTTACTATGGAACTTTAACCTGTCGAAGAGCAGGTCACTCCGATCTCCCGAGATCTCTGCGAATTATATTAGGGCATATGGCCATGTCCTTCTAAGCTTCCTCGGGATGTTGCTACCTACCATCACGTCGCCTGTGTTCTCTGATGTCGTTATCGTCATCGAGTCCGGTTCCATCAACGCGGTGTGTCCCCCCCAACCCGGCCTGTTCAAGTTTGTGCAGGATATGTACGAGGTGAAACCGTTTCGTCTGGTTCTTTGTTTGGAGGTTTGGGAAGGCGATCTGGAGGACACGACAAAGTGGTTGAGAGGTTATATAGACACAGACAGAGGCGGCCAAAGGAGAATTGTATTTTCTTTCCCCCCCACCGATTATCGTCTCCAACACGCGGGCGACACGTTATTCGAAGTGGGAAGAACCGTTTCAGTGGGTATGATCGTGTTCATTGGGGGGGTTACCTATTGCCGGCCTGGTTAATAATTGAGTGTCGATTCTCGGACAACTGTGTATTTACATTGTGTGGAACTTGTTAGCCCTCGCTGAGGGCGATAGCCTATCCAATATGCCCTAGAGAGCATCGCAAAAGTTCGAGACAAAGCCACCTTATCCAGCCCGGAGGCCACCTGCATCCTCCACGGCGACGGTTCCGCCCGCGAGTAAATCACTATAATTGAACTCGCAGATTCCGTTCCCTTAGTTTATTCAACATCTCTGTCTTCACCGAGTGTCGTGGCACCTCTGGGACGTTCTTGACCTTCCGCCCCAACCAGCCATCCGAGGGAGTTCGGGCCAGCTATGTCGACACATCAAGCCTCCCTCGCAGCAGTAGCGTCAGATGGGAGGACGAATTTCGCGGGGATTCCCGCCGAAGGGAGGCGGAATATCTGCCATAAATGTGCGCCAGAGTTGTGGGCTTTGTGGAGTCCGAGTCGATCCATGCTTAGGTGGAGCGGCGTTCGCCACATTCGATCGGGGGGGGGGGGATACGGTCGATGCACCTCTGGTTGAGGGTCGAGCGGAGGGGAGACCTGAAGCTTCGGGTGTGTGTATGCAGAGGGTTACGGTGGGAGAGGTGGAGGTGCACGAGTGAATGAAAGGGAACACAGTTCATCGGGTGGGACGTGACGCAAGTCAAGTAAGTATAATTTGGATCATCGATGGAGATTCGATCGGGGGACGGGCGTTCTTAGCCTCTTACCACGACCGCGATGTCGCCTGCTGGAATTGCTGGATGGTTTTCTAAGACTCTCAGGTACATGTCGCAGTGACTGCACTTGTGTTCCATCTGACAATTGCGGTTCCAAGGGGATACAGCCCCAGGAGGCGTCGACGCAAAGCCAAAACCGGAGAGTCAATTCGAGCGCAGTGTCCAATACGCAAGGGACCTGCCACAAGAACTCGTTCCCACTTCACATCCACACGCAAGGAAGCTGCCACAAGAGCTCTTTGAGTTGATAATCGCCCACATCCCACCCGATACACCTATTCCCGAACCTTGACGATCTCAAGCTCATCTACACCCATACGTAGGTGTTCATAGCAGACCCAGCGCCCATTCCGCAATCGGCGCTCTCGCTTCAAGGTCGGTTGACGTTGAAGGGGTTTGATGGGGAGGTTCTTATGAGAAGTCTGTCCGAACTTTCTGGCGGCTTGCGATTTCGTTACATGGACCTTCTTAATGTGGGGGGTGCACGCTTCCTCTTGGAGGCCTGTGCCGACACTCTCGAGGCGTTGCACGTTCGCCTCGATGGCTGGATCGGTAAGGGATGTTCTCGAGGGCTTCTGCTTGTCTGACCCGCCTGCTCACAGAAAACTACGGAAGTTTGCTACGGGACTTTGACCTGTCGAACAATAGGTCACTTCGGTCTCTTGAGGTCACCATGGAGAACATCGCACGGTGTCCCGCTAACGCACCAAGATTTCTCAGGAACCTTGTGTCCACCATCACGTCTCTCTGACGTTATCATTATATCCGAGGCCAATACCGAATACCGTGCAAATATCCGATCCACCCTATTCAGCATTGTGCGAGATATGTACCAAGTGAAGCCATTCCGCCTAGTTTTTTGTCTATGGACTTGGGATGGTGACCAGGGGAATGGAATAGAGAGGTTCAAGGCGATTATAGATGCGGAATCGACCCAAGGAATGCTTGGTTCCTTCCCTACCCACCAGTCATCGTTTCCTATACCCGGCTCGTTTGGGATCAGGAAAATGTTGGAAACATCTTACCCCTCACGACTGGACCGCCCGATTACAACATCTCGCAAGACCTTCAAGTGTGGTCAGGGTCTCGCGAGATTGGGGGTAGTTTGTAATTAGGCTGTATTGGCGTGCGTCGAAAGAGGATATGGCCCCTCAAGTTTGACTAATATACAATTGGCGTTCTCACCAGAAGCTCTCCTGGGACTGGCTGACCATCAGTACCATCGCCCGGACTGCCACTATTCTCTCCATCATCGTAACTGCGATTAGGGTATGGACCCTAGTCCCGAACTTCGACGGGGCCAACCTCCGCAAGGCCGACCCCCTCTTCGATCCTTGAGCCTGCGTGTCCAGACCTAAAAAGCTGGCAAGGTGGGGACGACCAACCAAGCGCGGCCGGTCAAGTTGAAGCTCGAGGTCGGAGCGCGTATACGGGCGATTACTCAAACCGAGGTTTATGTTAACGTTTATGCGGCCTAACCTTATTCGCCACCCCGTGGCGTTCATTGGTCTGACCTGCCAACCTACCACTACCTCCAGCCCCAAATCTTGGATCAGTAATTTTCAAATACAACAGATCCTTCCTCTCATACTCCGGTGAAGTTAGGGGGAATGGTCTTGAAAACGGCGCCGCAGGCGCCTTTTGGGGTGTGGTTGACTCGGCCCACATCAAGCGCCAATTGATTGGGTCGCCGATCCAATCCTCTTGTCCTGACCGCGATGTCGCCTGCGATAAGCGTTGGAGGCTTTGCGACGAGCCTGATCTCGACCCTCATAAGTGCGTGCCAAAGAGGCTGTGTGTTAGCCCCGCGCCAGCCAAACCATATCTTTGGGCCTGTGTGCCCGGATGTTCTGGTCAAAAAGATCCGGCATCAATGTCAAAAATTGGTCAATTTGACATGATTATAGCGCCGATATCTTCTATAACTTTCCAGGGTCCTCTAGGACCCCGCCCACACTAATCGGGTTTGGCCTGTCCGTTCACTGGCGGCTGGATGTAGGAGTCTGAGTTGAACGTGTTTCCCATCACCTTTTAGGCCGCAACCACACCCTCCACCATCACTGGCGACGGCGGCGACGTCAGGGCTGCGACCACTATCCTCTGGCCTCGAGTATGTTCCTCAGTCGCAACAAGACCCGACCTCGACAATCTGCTGTGGACGAACTCGGTGCTTCTAAGCCATACGCAGAAATAGACCCCTCCCCTCGCACGCCCATTCATGTCAGGACAACCTCACAGGCTCTCCGCGGTCCCGCGCCCAGTCTGATTTCCGCGCCGTCCACCAATCCGACCCTCACGTCCGACGACATCGAGCTCGACCTTTCCACCATGCATCGTTTTGAGCTAGGACTATATAGTTCGAACCCTGCTACAAGACCGATTTTGCCCTCGAATCCTCCGTCCGCTGCAGATTCGTCCACGATTCACACTGAGTTCGATACGATCTATTCCCATCATCGGTCAACTACGAGTGTAAGTGAAACATCTGTATCTTTGGGAAGGAGACCTCCCGCCTCGGACTTTGGAGGCTACCACCTGCAACGCGAGGGTTCAAACAAACGGGTCGCTCAATCGACCTCTCCTACGACTCTGTCCGAACACATTACTCCCACCTCACCCTCCCAAAACTATAATTCGGCCCACATTGGTAGCGTTCTCCGCACCGCTCAGCGTGGGGTACACGCGGGAGGGTTTTACTTTCCCAGGCCAACCGGCGATGGCGAGATCGACCGGTTGTTCCGAGAGATCGAGGGTTCTTGTGGCCTTGACGATACCACGCTCAACATAACCGTTGATCAGAAGTGGCAGATGGTGTATAATGCAGAATATCTTCGGTGGTCTGAGGAGCGTAGGCGAGAACGGCAAACCAAAAAACAAGCGGTGGCCGGCCAAGTTACACCGCTTGTTCAGGGATCGCCCGAGTGGTATATCCAAAGGTTTATGCATCAAAGTATCACTCCGAGGCAAGCATCAAGCCTAGAGGTCTCCCTGCGCACCAACCAGTTGAGGTCTGCCTTATCCATCATCCCCCCCCCCCTCCGCTGCTGAAGGTCTTTTAGCTGGTTTAAGCACTTCGTTTCAATACAAGGTACTCCTGTGCTCGCGCAAGCCCTTGTACAGATATCAAGGAAGACAAAGAGGTGTTTGCGGATCTCACTTCCCTTTGTCGCCACGCTGAACCCAGCTTTTAGGCAAAACGAGGATATTCGATTAGAATTCGGTATCGCTAAGTGTATAAAGATAATCCTCACCAACCAGGTAAAGCGGAGCCACCGTTTTTCATACATTTGACCTAACATGGGTTTTAGTTCGGTGCGCAGGAGGCATATATCTACTCGGCAATCGTCAGCCAAGTAGCCGCTTCGTTGAATACCCCACACCTGCAAACGAGGATGGCCATATTGGACGTTTTGACCTTCTTCATCCACGAACGGGACTTCCAGGCATTCCCTCTCGTCGTCGATGCCCTCAAAACCCTCAGCACTACGAACGATGAAGCGCCGACGCCGTACGCATACTGGTTTAAGTCAATGAACCAATCCCTTCCAAGACAGAGTGTCACGGAGAGCTCGGCGGAGGCCAACGACCAAATTTGGCGAGTTGGCAGTGCGGACAACTTGACGAATGATTACGCTGTTTGTGCACCTGTTATTGCAGTCCCAGATTGGTCATTCATACGCTTCTAGGTTAGCTGCATGACCCTGATATACGGTATCCTAGTCGCCTGCAATGACCTGGACCTACGCGTACACCACCGTTCCCAGATGGAGGCAGCTGGACTGCACCGGATTCTGGAACTTCTGTGCGATCTCGGTCATCCACCACTCGACAAACTCTTGAAGATCCTCCAACAAACCCTTGCCAAAGACGAGAAAAAGCATCGCGAACGTCTTGATCAGGAGTCCCTGAAGGACTTCCGAAGCCTAGAGGAGGTGTTCGACGCCATCCGGATAAAAACGGAGGAGCGAGAGATCCAGAGACGCGTCGATGAACTCGATAAGGTAGATCCTTCCACCTATCTCCCCTCTCACCCAAAGTCTAATTTGAACTGCAGCGCCTGGAGAATCATACCACACGAGATTGTGATCGACTAAAGTTATTCAATGAGCTTTGTAAAACTTGCAGCCGACACGGCATAATCCCAAATTCCATGCAGATTCCAGACTGTTCAGGAGGCTCCGTGGAAGTCGAATCAGGGGGGTTTGCCAACGTATCGCGGGGTACATACGACGGGCGTCAGGTGGCTATCAAAGTCCTGCGAATGTATGTCACCAGCGACGTTGATACCATCCGCAGCGTGAGCACCTTAAATCCACCAGCATACACTCGATGATAAACAGACCGTAGAGATTCTGCCGAGAGGGGGTCGCCTGGAAGCACCTCCGGCATCCCAATATCCTACCGCTGCTTGGAGTGATATTAACCGAACACCGGTTTGCTCTGGTTTCCGATTGGATGGAGAACGGAAACATCAACGAATTCATTGAGAGGGATCGCGGCGTAAACCGCATCGAGCTCGTATGTTGTCACTTGACCCCGCGAGAAGCCTACTGATATGTTGTTTAGTTGGCAGGGGTGGCGAGTGGCTTGAAGTATATGCATGACCTCCGTATAGTTCACGGAGATCTGAAGGGGGTATGTAACTCGCTCGAATCAAATATTCGTGCGCCTCTCACTCGTCTATGAAGGTGAATATCCTGATTAACAAGGACCGGCAGGCCTGCATTGCCGACTTCGGTCTTTCGACCATCACCGGCATCGTAACCCACCCCCCTGGGAGCGCTCGGGCGTCGCTGGTCTCAAACGACACGCTCATGTCGTTTACTGATGGTGGGACACGTCGGTGGATGAGCCCTGAACTCCTGGATCCGGAAAGGTTTGGGATGCCGGAGTCAGAAAACAATCGGCCGACCAAGCAGTCGGATTGTTATGCTCTCGGGATGGTCATCTACGAGGTAAGTGTCCATGCGAGTAAATTCATTTCCGGGAATGGTTAACCGGCGATCCTCTAGGTCTTATGCGGACACCACCCCTACCTCGAGCTACAGTCAGATATTCTAGCTGTCAATGCGGTGATGGAGGGGGATCGACCCGAAAAACCTGAGAGGGCAGAACAGCTCGGATTCAGTGATGAACTGTGGAAGACCGTTGAACGATGCTGGCTGGAGGATCGCAACGCACGGCCCAGCGTAGAGTATATTCTTTCCTGCTTAAACAACACTTCAACGTTCTGGAATGTGAGGGAGTCCTAGCTCGCGAAGAGGCAGCCGAACAGTATGCACGTTGGCAGCCCTCTGTTCGCTCACCCTCTTCCTATCCGCACCTCTTGTTAAGTTTGCATGGAGTACTATATATATATAGTAGGACCACACATATCCACCAAGTGCCACACGCGCCCGATTTTATTCTGTCTGACGCCGTGGTTCTAAAGGGAGGGAGCTCCTGGGAGCATCGTTTGGTGGCGAAGCAAAAACAAAAACAGGACATTTTTGAAGCGCGGTGGGTCAGAGGCTCCTCAGGCTCGCGTCCATACACAAAGGACCTACCGCGAGAACTCGTTAACACGATTATCACCCACGTCATAAACTGGACTCGAACTCGCGGACAAAATGCGGGCGAACACCTTGGCACGTGAGGTATTTTCTGTATTTTTTTCGGCCTATGCCTGTCCGGATTCTGTGACGATGCCCCCCCCCCCCACTCCCAACTGGGTTTGCCG
>Ga0307511_10001051_pt1 | contig 29402 bp, 38 predicted proteins | sample 13_EM_MG_FD_200266 | JGI IMG/M metagenome (GOLD analysis project Ga0307511, IMG submission 200266) | Populus trichocarpa ectomycorrhiza microbial communities from riparian zone in the Pacific Northwest, United States - 13_EM | ecosystem: Host-associated > Plants > Roots > Unclassified | place...
GACGGTTGGGAGCGGATGAACGTGAAGAGGTCCCTTGAGGATTCTCTAAGGTGTGTCCTCCTTTACTCCTTTCTTGATAAGGAGTACTGATAGGATTCCAGGGAGGGTCAGTTGGAGATCGCTGACCTCAAGGCTCGCGTCGAGTCTCTTGAGAGGATGGTTGAGAAGTTAACCAATCCTCCTCCGGCTGTTCCGAGGGAGGCCGTCTTTCGTCCGGCTTCTCCTCCTCTTCCAGACATCGGTTTCCCGGATGAGATTCCCGGTTTGACCGTCAACCAGGCTACCGTCGACCAGTACTTGGACTGGCCGTCTTACGACAAGACTTGGACACATGGTGGTGATGATGCCGATGACAAGTTGGACTTTGATGGAATAGGGGAGTCCGATAAGGAGAACAAGTGGGTTGTAGCAGCTTCTTCCCAATAGATAGTTCTTTATCGGTATTCCAATACTATCTGCTTTCCTCGTCTTGATGGTGTGACTTTGAAGTGTTGTAAAGATAAGATAAGATAAGATAAGATAAGATAAGATAACGCCATGTCATGATTTGAACGAGTGTTTGGGTGCTTTGGACTTAGAAGAGAAAATGAGTGAAAAGGGTGAAAATCATGACAGTTTCTTGATGGGTGGAAGTATTTGCAAGACAATCCAGATGTGGTTTGTCACGCATGGGGAGCATGTCGTGTGCCTGGAGAGACCCGGGGGCTCTCACTCACATACCGATTGGTTTTGAACAATGAAGCCTATGCAAAATTTCGGTCACTGTGCACTGAAGATGAGGAGTTTGGTAAGGAACTCCTTCACTTGGATTTTACGTCCTCGATTGGCAAGGGTGATGAAGAGCCAGATCGTGAAGGGGATGAGCACAATGATGACCTGGTGTGCTCACCAGATGTGATTGCGAGGCAATGTCTCGATGGAACCCCTGATGAGGTGGATGACCTGGACCCCGAAGCCGATGCTGATTTCCCAGAAATTCTGGTACATTTGTCTGCAAATTTATCCACCTTCCAGGGCTAACAGTAAACCTGTAGGACAAACCTAGCAGTCATTCAACTGAGGACCAAGCCCCAACAGTGGGTCCCTCAACTGAGTTACTTTCAAATATTACAGTACAGGGCGGGCGGGGCGCACTATGTCTTCAACTATTCAGAACAAGAGCTTGGGGTGACCAATCCAAGAGTGAAGAAGAAACAGGCAAAGAAGGAAAAGACGAAGAAGGAAAAGGGAGGTTCAGGGGGTGTGGGGAAAGGTAAAAAGTGTGCTCTAGTAGGTGATGGAGATAATCCTGAGGGCAAGCAAAAGCAAAAGCGGCGAAAGGAATAAATCCAACAGGTCAAAAGAGTCGAAAATTAGCTTTCATTTGTCACATAACACTACAAGTATATACCCAAATTTAGCACCTAACTTTGTCCCTTGCAACAGCAGTCTGTGGGACACGGGACAACCAGGGAAATAGGCGACGCGACAGAGCCCGTGGGACATGGGACGTCACATAAGGTCTTGACAGTACAGTATTGTCACAATGGAAAGGGGGGCCACTAGATTTACTGTGGGGCTGTTGAAGAAGACATGGGTGAATATTGTAGAGCAAGTCACAATCATGCTAGCTCCCACAAGGATAGAACATTGACATTATAAAGGGTATAGAACAAACATAAAGATAGTTCGTTGGTGAAGGAAGGAGGGTCTTAAAGAAGCTGGAGGTATTTTGAAGGAGCAACTGCAGATACAGCATTCAGTTGGATGTTGACATTTCAATGATAAAGGATTACTCACTTCCAACAGTATCATCAGATTTCTTTGCTTGCCACCACAATCCTTGCATGTTGAGAATATCCAAAAGTTCACCCTTCATAAATGAAATTCCTTTTGGATCATCAGCAGAACCAGTGTCTGTGCAAGTACATTAGCAGGGGACCAAAAATGTGCAACTAGAAACTTGCAGGCCTCAGTGGCCCTGGCCTTGTAAACTGAAAGAAGCTGGAGACGATCTGAAGGAGCAACTGTGGATACAGCATTCAGTTGAGTTTCAGTTTTTGACAATAAAGGGTTACTCACCTCCAACGGTACCATCAGATTTCTTTGCTTGCCACCACAATCCTTGTACATTTAGAATATCCAAAAGTTCACTCTTCACAAATGAAATCTCGTTTGGATCATTAGCAGAAGCAGTGTCTGTACAATTGCATCAGCAAAGGGGCCAAAGATGTGCAACTAGAAACTTGCAGGCCTCAGTAGCCCTGGCCTTGTAAACTGAAAGAAGCTGGAGATGACCTGAAGGGGCAACTGTGGATATGGCATTCAGTTGTGTTTCAGTATTTTGGCAATAAAGGGTTGCTCACGTCCAACAGTACCATCAGACTTCTTTACTTGCCACCACCGTCTTTGAATGTTGAGAATATCCAAAATTTCACCCTTCATAAATGAAATTTTGTTTGGATTACCAGCAGGACCAGTGTCTGTGCAGGTGCATCAGCAAGGGGGCAAAAAATGTGTAACTAGAAACTTGCAGGCCTCAGTAGCCCAGGCCTTGTAAACTGAAAGAAGCTGGAGAAGATCTGATTGAGCAACTGTGGATACAGCATTCAGTTGGGTGTTGGCATTTCAGTGATAAAGGATTGCTCACTTCCAACAGTACCATCAGATTTCTGTGCCTGCCACCATGATCCTTGCATGTTGAGAATATCCAAAAGTTCATCCTTCACAAACGAAATTTTGTTTGGATCACCAGCGGAACCAGTGTCTGTGTAAATGCATTAGCAAAGGGGCCAAAAATGTGCAACTAGAAACTTGCAGGCCTGGATAGCCCTGGTCTTGTAAATGGAAAGAAGCTGGAGATAATTTGAAGGAGCAACTGTGGATATGGCATTCAGTTGTGTTTCAGTGTTTTGGCAATAAAGGGTTACTCACTTCCAACAGTACCATTAGATTTCTTTGCTGCCACCATGCCTGATCCATGTTGAGAATATCTAAAAGTTCACCCTTTGCAAATGAAATCTCATTTGGATCATCAGCAGAACCAGAGTCTGTGCAAGTGCATTAGTAAAGCTACCAAAAACATGTGGCTAGAAACTTACAGGCCCAGACAGCCCTGGCCTTGTGAACTGATAAGAGAAGCTCAAAATGATGTGAAGGAGCAACTGCAGACACAGCATTCAGTTGGGTTTCATGTTTCAGCAATAAAGGGTTGCTCACCTCCAACAGTACCATCAGATTTCTTTGCTTGCCACCACAATCCTTGCATGTTGAGAATATCCAAAAGTTCACCCTTCTCAAATGAAATTTTGTTTAGATCACCAAATCTAGCAACACCTGTACAAGTGCATCAGCAAAGGGGCCAAAAATGTGCAACTAGAAACTTGCAGGCCTCAGTAGCCCTGGCCTTGCAAACTGAAAGCTGGAGATGATTTGAAGGAGCAACTGTGGATATGGCATTCAGTTGGGTTTCATGTTTCAGCAATAAAGGGTTGCTCACTTCCAACAGTACCATCAGATTTCTTTGCTTGCCACCACAATCCTTGCATGTTGAGAATATCCAAAAGTTCACCCTTCACAAATGAAACTTCTTTTGGATCATCAGCAGAAGCAGTGTCTGTACAATTGCATCAGCAAAGGGGCCAAAGATGTGCAACTAGAAACTTGCAGGCCTCAGTAGCCCTGGCCTTGTAAACTGAAAGAAGCCGGAGATAATTTGAAGGGGCAACTGTGGATATGGCATTCAGTTGTGTTTCAGTGTTTTGGCAATAAAGGGTTGCTCACATCCAACAGTACCATCAGATTTCTTTGCTTGCCACCACACCCCATCCACACTGAGAATATCCAGAAGCTCATCCTTCACAAATGGAATCTCATTTGGATCATCAGCAGAACCAGTGTCTGTGTAAGTGGCATCAGCAGAGGGGCCAAAAACATGTGACTAGGAACTTACAGGTGTAGACAGCCCTGGCCATGTAAACTGTGCCATCTGATCCTGGGACAGTTTCAGGGATGCCAGAGTTCAAGGGGGAGGGTCCACTGCTGGTGCCAATGTCCGGATTGCTTGAGGCTATCAGGGGCAAACCAATGGCACTCTCATTGCAAACAGATCCAAGACTGGTGCTTGTTGGCACATTGATGACACTTCCACCAAGGTCACAATTCACTCCTTCAGAAAATGGAATATACCCCATTCTCACAACCTCCCTGTCTCTATCTCGTGATCTGTCTCTATCTTGTGTTCTGTCTCTATCTTGTGTTGCATGTTTTGCAGTAGGATATGGCAATGGTTTATAGAATTGGACCTTCTGAACATTAGCCATCCAGTATCACCACCCACATTCCCCATTGACACAGCAAAAGAACCTACATCATGACTTATCTCTGTCACAGTGCTGGCAACCCATTTACCTGCTCCCTCCCTCTGGGGGATCTTTAGAAACTACCCCAATTGACATGAGCCAATTGCAGCTGCTCAGAGGAGGATCCCAACCCAACTCACAACAGAAGTGAGCTGCTCAGTGCACTCAGTGATACCTGACTTGATCTCTGATTCTTTCACTTGTAGATTGATGAATAACAGAAGGGAAATGATCATTTGAACTTACAAAAGCTCTTTGGGTAATTATATTTTGACCACACTGCAAGCTTCCCCTCAACCAAGGCCAGATTACTGTCATCCCATGTTAGTGGGTGTAGGGTGATGGAAAATGATGGACAAGCCTTTTGATCTCCTCATAGTTAGACAGTTGCGGAATGAGGGAGCAATCAGTAATATGCCTGATGAGGTTGTTGCACAGATCTGTCAGCTGCAAAGATTGTTTCTGCTTGGGAGGGTGACTGTATGATCAGCATCAAGGGGATGAATGAGGAGGGGGAGATTGACCTTGGCGATGTGGATCTTTTTGCAGTGATTCTGGATCTTGTCCATGAGTCGTTGAACGTCCCCTGGAAGAATGAGAGATCTCATAGAACCCAAGCTACTCAAAGTGCTGCAACTCACGTGGTGCTGCATGCATGGCCCCTGTGGAACTCAGAGTTTCCTGAATTGCACTTGAGATTGGGTGTCTGGATGTGTTCAGACCAGGTTGTCCCTCGGCGTCCTCGGTATAACCCAGGTGGCCCTTGGCGTCAGGTGCGGCATTCGGTGCAGGGCCAGTGTCTTGAGGAGAGCCATGTGGGTTACTTTGTGATAAGACTGGAAGTTGATTGTTATCCTCTGTAATTGTCCGGTCCGCTACCGAGAATGGCCGAGGGTTAGCATTAGGTTCTAGACGAGATGGGAAAACATACTATCATAGCTCGCCACGAAATGCGACTCGTCATCGGCAACCATGTGAGCATCGGTACCCGCACCAGGGGGAAGTGGCTGCCAGGTGGTCGAAACACGTTCCAAACATTCAAGTACCTCTTTGATGGTGGGGCGGTTTTTAGGTTGAGGTGACCAACACCGTCCCAGTGTCTCCCACAAATCATCCGTGAACCGTGGCCCCTCTGCCCCTTGTGGCCTTCCAGGGCGTTCACCTTCAATGACCTTCTGTATGACAATGAAATCGCTGTATGATTTGAAGGGGGCTCGGCCGCTGAGAACTTCAAGGATAACCATTCCGAACGCGTAGCAATCCGATCCGTTCGTTGGCAGACTATTCTTGAACCCAAATAGGTCTGGATTGAGGAGCTCTGGGCTCATCCATCTTATCGTGCCACCACATACATTTGAGGTTGCAAAGTGCGCAGAATCCGAAGCAATAGTGAGGAGCCCAAAGTCTGCTAGGCGTGCGCAGCCTTCTTGGTCGACCAGGATATTGGCCTAAATAGAAAGGAAGGAAGGAAGTGAGTTAGAAGGCGGGACTGTGAAATGTTCAGACTCAGGGACGCACCCCCTTCAGATCCCCGTGGATGAATGCTTGGCCATGCATATATATCAACCCCCGAGCAACACCTTGGAGCTGGATGAGTCAAGGGGTTGTCAGTGATGAGCAAGACCAACGACGAAATTAACACTCACAAGCTCATATCTATTCGCATCACTATGTGCCTTGAGAAACTCCTTAATGTTCCCGTTTGCCATCCAGTCCGATACCATCGCGAAATGGTTATCACCCATTGTCACTCCAAGTAGTGGTAATACATTCGGATGGTGAAGGGTCCTCCACGTCATGACTTCCTTGCAGAACCTCTACGTGGATCATAGTCAGCCTCCTGATGCGGATGGTTAGAATGCCACGCAAACAACGCACACTTCGAACTTGATCGAAATCACTGGTTGAGTATACCTTCAGAACCTTGACTGCAACCTGGCGGCCTCGATGTTCACCCATCCACACTTCCCCGAACCCACCACAATACCGTGGGAGGTCTGATCTGTCGTAACAATGTGGGATTTGTAGTGATCTTGGAAGTGAGGCTTGGCGACCGCATATCACACACAACGTTCTCAGACACTTTCTCAGGAGCCCTGGTGCGAGATCGGAGAGATCCGAGGCCTGTTAAGGAGGAGGCGAATGGTTGGGTCGAAGTCAGCAGGCCCGTTCCTCCTAGACGAAACAGGATTGGAGATTACCTGGTAGATTACCCTGTCCACCGTGTCGATAAAGGCTTGGGCGTCGTCCCCACAGAGACTCCGGACCGCCTCAATCTCATTGTGGTCCGAGAAGATGGTCTCAATCAGGGAGATGGATTGGCGCGTGGTAATTTCCGGGTCGATCAAACGTTTCCACGTTGGAATAGCACTACATGAGAGAAACAGTTTAGGCTGATGCAAGCACGACCCAGAATGAAAACTGACAAGCCACGTAAAATTTGCAACACCCCCGACGCTTGCGGGCGTAGGTGAGCTTCTTGATCCCAGCAGCGTTGGGCCAATGCCCAAAACCCGTCTGTAAAAGTGGGGTTGGCCGGCCGTGGCGGACGCTCACCACCAATAATCGCCAGTATAACTGTGTGGGGTGGATCACCACCGAACGGAACCGCGCAACTGAACACCTTTTTCAAGGTGAAGAAAAGTTAGCCATATGTCAGAACCACGCAGGTCATCGTGACGAACCTCGATCACGACCATCGCAAACGAGAAAATGTCCCCTTGCTTGCTATACGTCCCCCGGTAGTCCAATATCTCTGGCGCAATCCATCTCGCATTATGTCCGTGTTCAGCTGGGGTGCTCCGCATTAAATTCAGGTTATGAGTGACCGCGTAGAGACCGAAGTCTGTGATCCGCGCATGGCCGGTAGTATCCACAAGGACGCTTGACTGTTGGGTGTTACCACAATGCCGGAACTAAACCAAGAACAATCACATACTCCCTTGAGATCTCCATGGATCACGTTATAGGAGTGGAGATAGTTAAGGCCTTCAGCAATGTCAGACAGCTAGCGAGAGGGTAAGCATGTCACGCAATGTAGTAGATTAAAGGATACACACAAGGCCGAGTCTATCCACATCCGGGTGGCTCGTGATGTATCCTACCAGGTCCCCGTCGGGCATCCAATCAGAAACGAGTAGGGGGGGATCGACCGTGACACCAAGAAAGGGGACGATGTTTGGATGCGCCAAGTGTTTCCACACCACGGCCACTCGATGGAAGGTCTGGGGTTTCATTCACACCTGAGAACGGGAACCTTGGGCTGGGAACGCACCTCCTTGGACTCCTGCGTGTATGCTTCTGGGTGCGTTCTCGAGTATTTAATACGTACTTTCAGACTACCGAGGGTCCTCTCAGATGTGGATCCAGAAGCAGGTGGAAGGCTAACGTCCCCTGAAAAGGTACACGACTTCGGTAGCACCTTCTTGATCCCAGATATCCTTCTGAGCTCGTGCAGTAATTCCGGGAATACGGTATTTGTAGGATCGGAGATACCAGCGAGAACCTACACCAGGTTTGAGCACAGAACTAAAAAACGAAAGCTAGAAATTGACATTATCCAGGAATCCGACGAGCCACGCCAAATCCTCGTTTTCCAGGTTTGGGAGAATGTCTCGATACTCGTCTCCATGAAGGATGTCGATAAGATGTTTGTGAAACTCGTTGTTGAGGTCGCGGAGTCGTTGCAAAGGATTTGGTGTGACCATCGGGATGCCTTCAGTGGTGAGGCGACGACTTGCGAAGTCGAATGGAAAGGCCACTCGCGGGGGCCAACGGAGAAGCAGTGATATCGGATGCCTTGCTTGGTCCTCGAGGCCGTTGATTGAATAGGAAGCGCCGCCGATACCGAGTTAGATCATTCAGTACTATCAGCACTTCTGTACCATTCGACTAGAGGGGGATCCCGTTGTGCTGGCCGGACGACGCCGGATTCAGTTACCGTTAATGCTAATTATTGAACCACACACGCAACTTTGGAACATCCGGGGACCTTTCGGGCCCACCGACGCGTCCGAACTGAACTGACTCCGAGCCTGTACGGTGGCCAAGTCTTGGGGAAAGGCACACGCTTCATAGAACTATTGGTGCTGGGAGGGCTGATCAACCTGCACGGTGGCCTGGCCTGAGGTTCTGAGGAAGGTTCACGCTCGCCGGTCGAGGGAGCGGAAAAGTGGTCACCAACGGAGTCTATGCCGGGCCACAAGGGGCGGGGTTGATGGCCACGCCCCCGCGTATTTGCCCAGTCCCAAGCCAAGGAAGACCAGGATGTTTACGGAGGTACGTTGTTCGATGGATCGTCCCCTATTTGCCGGAGACGCTCAATGCTTGGACTTACAAAGAACTTGACTACCACAGGGCGTGGTGAATTCACCGTTACCGGCGAGCACAGCTCGTGAACAGCGGGAGCGGCGGATTGTAGCCTGGAAGACTTTTGCATCCAGGTTGTTTGGAACGGAGGTTGGGCGCACCTTCGACATTTGCCCATCTTCCCAGTCGAATGTACATGTACAATGTATCTATTTATTGTGCAGGTAAATGCGTTTCTTCTACCACATCTTTCGCCATATCTGAACGGGCATCGGTGGGTAGTGAGCGTCGGGAATGTCTGCACAATGTGTCGATTGCCAGGGTACACCGGCAATTCACCCACTGTGAAACGAACTCGATCTGTACATTCCGTGGCCGCCTCCAACGCGAGCATGAGCCCGTCGTGACTGCAGGCCATCTCGACACTCGTCACCACCGCTTCTGCTTACCTGCCATAGTCCATAATCGACGTTCAACCCCGAAGGCGAAAGGCGTGCAGACGCTTTCTCTTCCCTTAATGTCGGGGACGATCGGCTCAGTAAAGCAGGGGCGATGATCCGCGCTTTTCTGACGACCCTGGTTGTTGTGCTCACCTCCATAGTTTCTTGGCTGACGTCAGGACCGTCGGTTCGAACCCAGGCCAAACATTGCTGGGGAACACTAAAAGTTCACCGAAAAATCGAACGAGACCAGCCTGTCCCGCAGATCAATTCACTCACCATCTCAGCCTAAGTGGAGTCGGTGTGTATTCGGCGAAGGGTGTAGGGCGCCCCGGTCTTGAAAACTAATTGTATGTATTTCCAGAGAAAACCAGAACGTGTATAGCCCAAACAGCCGGATCGCAGAATGCAGGGGAGCTGAGAACGAAAGAATGGTAGAGCGTTGGAGACACAGTCTGGGGGACAAAAGCAGAGTAATGACGAGTTACAAGGAGTGTAAGTGTGGGAGGGAGATTGAACGGGAGGGGGCCCTCAGAGGGTGTCGAATCAAGGAAACCCAGAACAACACATATGACTACATGCGGACCACAAGCTTGAAGCTTGGCTGATACGCGAGCTGGCCAGAACACCCGGGCGCCGAAGGCGGGCTGGTGGTCATCAACAGTTCTTTGCCCCGAAGCATGCACCCGGTGAAGGGCGATCCGCGCCCTCAGGCACGGGGTGGCGTCAATAGAACCAGGTGTACAATCCTCATCGGGATAGGCAGAACCTGCTGGGAAGGTGTCAGGGCGATAGTCGTGCGAGAAAGCGAGACGAGTACCTAACCAAAGGCGGATAGCCCCTGACCGTTATTCGTCAGGAGGTGTGACCTAGATACAAAATTATGAGTTTGGGCTGTCCTGTAACGCCGTTGGGAGGGTACTCACGATAATGGCTGGAATGGCTGGAGTAGGAGGAGGAAAATCGTCTTCCATTTCGACGTCCATGACGTCTACCCTTGGGGGGCCAGCCGCCTTGCCAATCACCACGCCACAGCCCCCCACCGTCGGGACCAGGAAGTCGTCGGCCATAATGACGTCCGCGGTATACGCTGGATATGGTGCGCGGATGGGGGCGAGCGGTCGATCTGCGCCACTGTCGATCCGCGGGCATACGAGTTGAGATCGGGACCCGCGTCGCATTGTGCTTTTCCGTTGACAGAAGACGAGGAGCTGACCCGAGGCGAGGACCTGGGGCTGTGGGTACGGTTGGTACCGGTTGGATGACGAGTATCCTGGTATAACCAACGGGTCCTAACAGCGAATGAGCAACACAGGACATACCATGGGAATCCCAGCGGATGAGATGACTTACATCGCAGTGGCCATTCGCGGCACTGATCGGGTGATTCGAGTACGGGTTGTGTGGCGCGAGTTGCGGGAAGGCAGCGGTGGCCCCGACGACGGAGGATATGCTCGGGGCAGGGACATCGCACAAAGCATGGAGCACGCTGCCAAGTGGTGGAAGGGTGACGACCATCTTTAGGGTATTTTCGTGGGGTGCAAACGGAAGGTGGTGGGAGCGGGTCGATATCGGGGGAAGGGAGAAGGCTAAGAGTGAATGATGGTGCCTCTTTTAAATGGGGTGAGTAGTGGAGCACGTCTGGACGGGTCCGTGTGAGGCTCGTTACGCGTTACCACTCACCCATCCCCATTGACTGTCGCACTGCCGAAAATCAGTCAATTGGAGGCTGTGCGGTGGATGCAGGTCAATGCATCGACAGAGGCCGGAAATGGGCAAAGGGCCTAGGGGACTTTACTCAACGGGCTGCAGACGCCGATGTCGACGCTGCCTGACACAAAGGGTTGCACTCTATCGCCACCCGCTCATAACGTCTCGCTGGGGATGGCGACGAAGACGGCCGTGTCGTTGTACGCGTGGACGGGGCAGGAGGACGTGCAGTGGCAAGTATTCCCAGGCTAAGACCGTCCATACCGAAGGCAAAGGGGGTGGTAAGGTCACGTGGAAGACGGACGTCATCTTGCCAAGAGATGATCGAGGCGGGCAACGAAAATGAAGGGAACAACTTCGCCGTTGACTGGGAAGGTCCCGACGACCCAAATAATCCGAAAAAGTCGCGTCTCCCTGTGGGCTCACACCGTGCGCTGCATGCGAAGCTCATAAATCCCTCTCTACAGCTGGACGTTCCGCAAGAAATGGGTCGTGACGGTCTTAGCATCCGCCTATACGTTCTTGAGCCCCGCCTCATCCGCCATGATTGCGCCAGCAGCACCCGAAATCGCAGCAGAGTTTCATATAACAAGCTCCGTTGAGACAGTCCTGACGGTCTCCATATTTATATTGGCATACGGTGCGTCGTGATAACTTCACGTGTCGCATCCACTATATCTCATCCGTGGCGATCTGACATATTCAGCGTTTGGGCCGTTGTTATTCGCCCCCTTATCAGAAATCTACGGGAGGGCGCGTCTTCTACAGATCACAAACGTCATATTCCTCGGTGGGTAGAAAGGACGGGGGTATCGGAAATCACAAGGGCTTATTATTCAATCCCGCCCAGCGTTCAACCTGGGATGCGGGTTTGCTCAGAACAAAGTGGAACTCATGGTGCTGCGTTTTATGGCGGGTCTTGGAGGAGGAGCGCCTTTAGCCGTAAGAGTTTATCCCCTGATAGCCCTCGATCGATAACGGATAACTCGGGTCAACAGATTGGCGGAGGCGTGATCTCTGATGTCTGGAGGCCGGAAGAACGTGGCAGGGCGATCTCGTTGTACCTTCTCGCCCCGCTTCTTGGTCCCGTCGTGGGACCGCTTGCAGGAGCCTGGATAACACAAACATCGCATTGGAGGTGGATATTTTGGGGGTCAACTCTACTCGGTGCAGCAGTTCAAGCAGCAGGCGTTTTGCTGCTCGATGAAAGTCAGTGGTAGGACGACTCAAACTGGTCTGCAGTTTGTGCTGATGCATTACAGCGTTTCCACCTGTTTTACTCGAGCGTAAAGCTGCGAAGCTACGAATGGAATATCATCGTGCAGGAAAAACGGAGATGGCTCCCATATTCAAGACTCCTTATTCAGAAACCAGCAATAGGTAACGCTTCTACTGCGTCGTTTGCGAAGTGCTATTGACGGGGGAGGGTTGCAGTTGGAAGGACCTTCTTCAAATCCGACTGATACGGCCATTCGTGTTCTTTGTCACTGAGCCAACTATCCAACTCTTTGGCTTATACCTCGCCTTCACCTACGGCACTATGTATCGTGAGTGTCACAAGACGTTGACCTTTACCCAGCGACCAACGAAATCCCGGCCACAGTATTCCTGACCGCGATTCCTTCAATCTTTCAAGGCGTTTACGGGTTTTCCGTCGGAATCGCCGGTCTACATTACATCCCGCTCGGGTTTGGGATGTACGCGGGTTCTGTAATTCTTGCAAAAACCATGGACAGGACGTACGCTGCCCTGAAGGATAAGGCCGGAGGCATCGGGAAACCGGAGTTCAGACTACGTAAAGCAATCTCAATCCGCCAACCGCCTTTGTATCAAGCTCATCACCAGAGATCGTAGCGCCACTGGTACCTGGGACCATCTTCCTCCCAATAGGCATCCTCATCACAGGCTGGACCGCAGAAGTCAAAACACATTGGATCTGCCCTGACATTGTACGTCGCAATGCCCCATTCCCTCAAACATTTGGGGTACCGACGTCACGCCGCAGGGTCTAGTCATAGCAGGCGCAGGAATTATAATATGCTCCCTCGCAATCCAATCCTACGTGATCGACACCTACGCGATTCATTCTGCGTCGGCTCTAGCAGCGGTGGGTACACTCAGATCGCTTGCAGGGTTTGGTTTCCCTCTTTTTGCCCCTGCTATGTATAAATCCCTAGGGTATGGTAAAGGGAACACCGTTTTATTTTCGGTGGCAGTAGCCATCGGATGTCCAGCGTGAGTCTCGCCATCTATGTGACCTTCCGGGGTGGTAGGAGGTGCTGATCATACGACGCATTCGACCTCTTCTAGACCCTGGCTCTTCTGGAGGTACGGTAAGCTGATTCGAGGGTGGAGCAAGTATGCATCAAAAGTATAACATGCCTCTTACACGTGGGCATCGTCATACTCCGGATCCCGGCTTTCCCAACCGCGTGCCCCGCGAGCCACCATCCACACTTATATAGTGGCGCGATAGCACCATGAGGTCGCTCATGTAATATAAAATCGAGTTACTGAGGAGATTAGTACAAAGTGGGTCTCTAGCAAGACAAAGTGACTACGTTACTAGGACATGGGACAGAATATTGGGGGACCTCGGGTAACATGCAAGAAAGCTCAGTGAGGGAAGATGAAACGTCATGAGTGTGTAGAGAGAGCCTGACTAAGAGTGAAAGATATAGGTGCCCGAAGAGAAACTTCAAGACAGGTCAACAGTTGCAACCGTAGTTCTGGGAGCTCTCTGCATCAATCCGGATGGGGTCAGGGTAGTCCACATATCTGTGGAACGACGCACCGTCAGCCAGGGGGTGAATTAAACTTGTCGGATCAACGTACAATTGCTCCTCCTGATCCTGGTGCAAAGCGTTCTTGGCAACGGTCTGGAAAGCTTGCTCGACATTGATTGCCTCCTTTGCGGATGTCTCGAAGTAGGGAATGTTGCCCTTGGATTGGCACCAGGTCATCGCGCGTTTCTGGGTGACCTGTCGCTTATTCTCCTCCATATCGATCTTGTTACCCAACACGACGAAGGGGAAGTTCTCAGGGTCCCGGGGGCTAGCCTGGATGAGGAATTCGTCCCTCCAACTGTCCAAGGTCTCGAACGACTTGGCGCTGTTGACGTCGTAAACGAGTACGCAACAATCCGCGCCGCGGTAGAACGCGACACCGAGGGATTGGAATCGCTCTTGACCGGCAGTATCCCACAACTGTCAATAACCGGAAACATATTAGACCCGAGCATTTTGGGGCGTCCGCGAAGTTGGCGAAGACAAGATCCGCACCTGCATGGTAACCAACCGGTCATCTACCATGACTTCCTTTGTCAAGCTGGAGAGTTGTTTGGAATTAGTGAGCCTTGCACGAGACGGGGAGTGGGCAAAGGACGAACAAGTCGGCTCCGATGGTCGCCTTGTACTGGTTGCTGAACCTCTTGTTCACGTACTGGTTCATGAGCGAGGTCTTTCCGACACTTGTTTCGGAGCATCAGTCTCTTTAGGAGCATAAGGAGGCAAAGGGGAATGAACTGACCCACTGTCGCCCAAAATAATAACCTGATACGGTACAGATAGTGAGTCAGCTGAGGCAGTCGGATGAAGTGCAAAAGAGCCGAGGGTGCCTCACCTTGAGAAGAACGCGGCCCATAGCTGAGTAGGAGACGAGGGGGAGGGCAGAGGATGGAGAGGGTGTGAGTCGGGGGAGAAAGTCAGGCTGGGAGAGGGTCGCAGCCAGTTCCCCAGTCACGGTAACCGGTCCCGTCACTTCCGGTCACGCCCCCAGTTTGTCACAGGTCAGGTCCCGCGTATCATCTCCCTCCATCTTGAAGGTCCTCCTACGACTGTTATGGCCGATCCGTCGTGGCAGGAGCAGCTGCGACTTCGGCTGCTCGAACGCAACGCCAGAGAGTCCTCCTATGCCTCTGTCATCGAACAATGTACGGTGAAAAACGCGCATTCCAGCTACGCATCTGGCAACAGGCTCATTGACTTAGATTCTTCCCGCCCTGCAAAGATAGACGGCTAGTTCAACAGACAAAGCTGCTTAAAGAGCGCAATGCTTCCCTCCTACGTGCCATGGGCAGCGTCCGCACGAACCCGAGCAGTTCTACCGTCTATGTTCCGGGAACGGGAGAAGAGTGAGTGGCGCAATGGAATCCACCCTCGGTCGCAAGATCTAATACATCGTTCGTACAGCAACCCCGTTCGTGCGGCGTACATCGTCTCCCTCGAGTCTCAAATATCATCTCTCCGCGATGAACTGGCGAGCGTGTACAAAACGCAGAACCAGAACACCCAGCGGCTCCTCTCCATGACCGAGACCCTACGCGAGAAGGAAGAGTTCTCTCGCATCGAAGCAGAGAGCATGCGCAAACTCCAGGAAGAGGCTGCAATCCTTACGCGAAAGGTCGAGCAGCACAACGAACTCATGACGGAGAAGGACCGTACAGCTCAGATCCTCCACGATGAGATCAACACCCTACAACTCGAACTCGGTCAGATCGAGGAACGCAATGCGATACTCGTCAAGGATAACGCCAAGCTTCTCCAACGCTGGCTCGACGCTAAACAGGAGGAGGTGAACAAGATGAACGAGGTCAACGAGTTCTATCAGGATATGCGCACGAAACGGGAGCGAACTACCACAGAATCCACAAGCCCAACCGGCGGCGGCAGTGGCACGCCCGACCAAGCCAATGGAAAGCCAGTACGCCTGTCGGGAAACGACCAACTGAACGGGACGGCGTCGACAGCGAAGATGACGGATGGCACGACGTCGTCGGGGGAGAACTCGCTCAGTTTGACACCGAATGGTTGATAGTAGATGATTGATCGATTGACTGCACTCTTGACCCATTCACCAGCTTTCAATCCTCCTCCGCGTCACGTTCAGTAATTTTTTGCGTAGATGGGAAGTGCCCGCTCTAACTTATCCTTCGGTTAGAACTCACCCTTGGTGTGTATTCCCGTTGTTCTCTTCGTTCCGTTCTGCTGTAGGTATGAACAAATAATACAATTCTGTCCCGGGTTCGATGTGTACGTATCGAGACGGAAATGATCAGAAATGTGACAGAATGGGGATGAGGAGGGGTGAAGTGTTAGCTGGAAGAAAAGCCGCTCAGTGATACAGTTGTGTGCTCGACAGGAAGAAAACGAGGAACGGAACACAGAGGAACTGAGAGAAGGATGAAAGGTGAAAGATGGAAGGGAGACCACGAGAGGAAGAAAGAACGAATACTGGGAAAGCTTGAGAGAAGATGGGAGGGCAAGAAAGAAACATAAATAGACACGAGCGCGTCTCGTATACAGTGGAGCATGAGAAGGTGGGAAACGAGGTAAAAAAAAATGGAGGACAAGTTGAGGACGACTTTGGACCCAGTGAGCTGATTGTGGAAACACTTTATGGGGGAACGGGAAACCGACTGGGAAAGATAGAGGAAGGGGCAGAAACAACGAGAGATGAGAGTGTAATAAGTCGCGGATACTGGAAACGCTTTCATTACAATACACATATTTAGTTTTGATTCATCTGAACGTCACCAGCTCCTTGCTGGCCAGGTTGGTAGTAACCTATCGGAGACTGGTTCAGAAGTGCGGAGAGCGGAGGACGACCTTACTCACCCCCCCAATAATTAGAATAGTAAGAGTTAGCATCAGCAGGCCACTGTCCCTGGGCTGGCTGACCGGCGGCGGTGGGATCATTCGTACCGGGCTGAGATCCGTTGCCCAGACCTCCGGGCCCTGGGTTGGCCTGGGGCATACCAGGGGTAGTACCAGCGGTACCAGCCCCACCAGCGCCTTGGAAGCCGGCATATCCGCCGAAACCGTACTGGCCGTAGGTGTTTGGTTGAGGCATGCCATACATCGGCTAGTCACGCGATTGGATGAGTGACCATAAGTGATCGGGACGACTCTCGATGACTTACCATGTTTGCGTAAGGGGTGGCGGTGGTAGGGCTCGGGCTGACTGGAGTGCCAACCACGACGGTACCGGTACCTTCGGCACGATCCTTACCCCAACTGCACTTGATTGGTCGACCGTGGACCATCTGTCCCTGGAGCTGGACGATAGCCATCGCGGCGTGCTCGTGGGTGTCCAGTTTAACGAAAGCGAAGCCTCGGTCGGCCTGCATCCTGATCTCGGAGAGATAGCCACACGATTGGAAAAGCGGGATGAGATCGGCTTGGGTGGTGTACGGTGTGAGGTTTCCGACGTAGACGGTGCTATTGTACGCAGGGGTCTGTTGGACTACGGACTCGTAGGAAAGAGGGCCGCCGGAGAAGTTTATCGGGGAAGGGATGCCGACGCTGGCAGGGGGACGGCTGGGAGGGACTCCGACTGGTGGCCCACCTTGGGTCTTCTGGTTTGCCCAATTGACTCGGATGGCACGAGAACCCAGCCATTCGCCATTCATGGTCGCGATTGCCTGCTCGGCATCAGTCTTGTCGCGGAAGGCAAGGAACCCGTAACCGCGAGATTTTCCGGAGTTCATATCCCACATGACACGGGCATCAGAGAGGGTCCCGAAGGCGCTGAATGCCTTACCAAGGACTTCGTCGTTAACCTCAGGGCTGAGATCGCCAACGAAGACATGGTAGTGCGCAGTGGTGTCCTCCTTGTTCTGGCTGCCTTGGTATGCCCAGTTGACACGAATCTCGGTATCAAAGATCTTGCGTCCGTTGAGGGTCTGGAGAGCAGTTTCGGCAGCCCGCATGTCCATGTACTCGACGAAACCGTAGTTGAGACCACCGTGCTGGTAGTTACGGTCGGGGATAATCTTTACATGTTGAACTGGACCAGCAACAGCGAAGATCTCTGTGAGCATGTACTCAGTGACCCTAGGTGACAAGTTCCCGACATAGAGATGGGCGCGTCGCTAGCAGGCAGAGTCAGTGGCGTGAAATGGTGAGGGTGCGAAGTGGCAACATACCGGAGCTTCCGCAGCAGAGAGCGGGCCGATATTCATGACTGGGGACTAAGGAAAGGCTGTGGGGCGCAAGACATTGGGGATTAGCGGGGGATTGGGACTGGGCGATAGAGGGTGATCGCACTTTGAGATAATAAAGGTTACTTGAATGGATTTCAGGCGACAGCGGGTGTGATACAAAGAGTCCGAGGATTTGAGAGAGATAGAGAGAAAGAGACGGAGAGACAGAGAGAGAAGAGAGAATAAAGGAACAAGACGAGACAGAGGAGAGATATCGGACAGACGAAACACCCTCGCTTCCTCGCAGTCTCAACTTTTGTCGTGCTTTTTTAAAACCAAGAGGGAGGACTCGGTTCTGGTCGTGAGAGCAGGGTTGTTTGTCATTGTTTGTAACATGTGGCTGACACTCTACTAACGGCGCCCGTCGGCCGGGAGGTTCAGCAAAACATTCCCCCCGCTGCTCGGAATGTAGGTCACGTTCGGGTTGTTCACCAGCGACTGCACAATCGCCTTGCTCGCCTCAATCTTCCGGATTGCAACAAACCCTTCTCCTGCACGATCAAGTGCTTTTGAAATTGTCGCGGCTGCCTCCGCCTCACCCTCTGCTCGGATGACCGCCGCCTGCCGCTCCTGCTCGGCCTTTTCGACGATGAATTTGGCACGCTCGGCATCTGTTATTCGTCAGGATCGCATTTGTACTCTGGCTGTAGTGTACGTACCTTGCTGAGCGATCTGCTTGGCTTCGACAGCCTGGGTGAATTCCTGCGCGACTGTCAACACCATATTCCACGGACTACAGATGAGCTCTACCTTTCCGAAACTCAAGTGGGTAATCGAGACATCCTCGAGCTTGAGGTTGAACTCTCCAGCGCGCTGCAGGAGATCTTCACGAATTCTTGACGAGACCTGACGTGATCGAGATTAGCACCAGTGGGGAATTCCGGTTCCTTGCCGAACGCACCACCTCACGCTGCGTAATCAGCTCGGCAGCGTCAAACTGGGCCACAATGCTCTTCAAAACTTCATTACCGATGGATGGCAGGACCCTCTCGTCGTAATCCATTCCGAGGCCCTGGTAAATCTTCGACAGGTGATCCACATCGGGTCGCGAAAGGACTCGGAGAGTGATTGAGACCATTTGCAAATCCTTCGAGCCCGTAGTCGTAGAGATGTTCTGTGGGACAAGGCGTTGTGAGCATGGCCGCGACCGTCTAGTCGTGCCGAAGGTGTACGCACGCGGGGCTTAATTCGGCAGTCATATAGGATAGCGCGTTGAAGCCATGGAACCAGGAAGTGTGTGCCCTCCGGTGTAGCCTGCACGCGAAAATATGCATAAGCTAGTTAGAGAATTACACCTCTGGGGCTTACCTTGTCCTTTACACCCGAGAACCTATCAAACATGACCGCACGGTAACCCCCTGGGACGTCATAAATACTTGCTTGAAACAAAGCAGCGGCAATGCCGGCAGGTACTGTGGCTGGGTAAGTACATGATACCAAGCACAAGCTTCATGTGCGCTCACCAATAAGCCGGGCTGCAAGGTTTGGTAAAGCCATGGTGACAGGCTGGAGAAAAGAAGGCTTGCCCACGTGATCGAGCGGAAGCATCTCATTCTCGACTCCGAGCATGAACCCCGGATACTCCAAGGACGTCGAGGCGAGGCTCAACACCGAGAACGACTACGCCGCCGATGGGTACGAGAATGAACCATTGCTCTCCTCGAATGAGGTCGCGTACTCTCCCCGGAAGCGGCAGTTCACTCTGATTCACATCTTCATCGCCTTCCTCGTCGGTGTCCTCGTCCAGTTCTTTGTCGGAAGCGTGTCTTCTGGCTCTCTTTCTCTTCCCAACTCGTCTCCCTCTAGAGTTCCTACCAACACTAATACAGATGGCTTTGTGCCTCCATACGTTGGATCGACCGAGGTTCACAATTACCCTCCCACCGACCCCACGGGCATCGATACCGAACTCTTTCCCACTAATGTCGGCTATGCTGGTCCGACCCCCACGGGAGCCGAACCCGCCGTATTCCTCACCGCCCCGAGTTACCCCCAACATTCTGGCGTTCCGAATCTTGTGGTTCCACCACAATTCGTTGGTGCTAAGACCAAATCCGGGGAACCTTTTGATCTGTTCAGGAGCTGGGGTAACTTGAGTCCGTGGTTCTCAAACCCCAAGGGTACCTTCGGCGTGGACTCTGGACCCGAACCTCCGGAGACCTGCAGAGTCACCGGCTTACACCTCCTTCATAGGCATGGAGCAAGATACCCTACCGGATCTAGTAAATCCCTCTTGTCAAGAGTCGTGCAGATGGGGGGCTGACTTATGTATGTCAGAGAATTACGGTGTCACTTCTTCGTTTGCCACAAAGGTTCACGATCACGGGACCAAATGGAGTGCTCGTGGTAGTCTGTCATTCCTCAACGATTGGTTAGCCCTCCCTATCCCTCATCCTTACTCTCTCATATGTACATTCCGACCCCAGGACATACAAGCTCGGTGAAGAAATCTTAACGCCGTTCGGCAGACATCAGCTCTGTGAGTAGAACAACAAACTCGATGACCACTCATAACTAAGGCAAAATTAGTTGACCTCGGCGTCTCAATGCGCATGAAATATGGTTTCCTTTTGAAGGTAGGCTCGAGCTAAACTCTAACCCTATCGTGCTCACCGAGAATTTAGAACTTTACGGAAACCAACACGCTCCCCGTATTCAGGACGGAGTCTCAGTACGTTAGCTGCTTCCACACTCATGAAGATTATCCTGATGACTCTGCACAGGGACCGCATGTGGTCCTCTGCCATGCATTTTGCTATCGGTTTCTTTGGATACCCCTTCGAGGGACAGTATGAGCAGAGCGTTACCATTGAACATGACAACGTGAGTTACAGTCCATATATATCACCACAACTAACATCTGCCTCTGCAAGTTCAACAACACGTTGTCACCATACAAGGCGTACGTCATATGCGGTCTTTCGACGTTCCGATCTCTCACGCCGCCCTTTTCAGTTGCCCCAACGGGAATCACACTAAAAAGTCCGAACGTGCCACTTGGTATATTCGCCGTTGGGTTGAGAGGTGCGTTTGGGCCTTTCCGCCCACTATCACGCGCGATGCGATCAATCCGTACGCAGATATCTCAAGGCTGCCCGGGATCGGTTCAACGCCCAATTAGACGGCTTCGAACTGGACCCGGAGGACGTTTACGCTATGCAAATGATGTGCGCATATGAGGTAAACAGGCCCTCATTCAAGTTCACGAGAACGACTTACTAACAAAAGACGGCGCCAGACTGTTGCTATTGGATATTCCAAGTTCTGCGAACTCTTCACTGTTGAAGAGTGGGAAGGGTTTGATTACTCGTAGGGACTATGACCGGATAGGCTGTTTTACATCCCACTGAAACTTTCTGTGCAGCCTCGATCTCCATTTCTGGTACGACTCCGCCTTCGGGTCGCCCTTCGGAAAGATCTTCGGGATTGGATACGTCCAGGAGCTCGTGGCGAGGTTGACTCAGACTCCAATTTCATCGGTGAGTCCAATATCTCTCGTCAGGCTCTTCATTCGTAATAATGTACGTGGGTTATAGCACAACACCAGCACCAATGGCACGTTGGACGACAACCCTGTTACATTCCCACTGGACGGCAGGAGTTTGTACGTCGACGCCACTCACGAAGTCGTGGTATTGGAAAGTATGCCGGACATAATTTCAGCTTGTAACGTTAGCTGACCGGACGGCCCAGTACTGACGGCCCTCAACTTGACTACCCTCGCCAAGACCGGTAATCTGCCCTATGACCACATCCCTGAGAATAGGTCTTTCCGCTCCGCACAGCTTGCCCCCTTCGCGACCAACGTTCAATTCCAATGTATGTTTTCCATGGACCGCTTCACAACGGATAGCCGTTTACACTCATTCCCACCCCCTTCCTGTGAACAGTGCTGTCTTGCGCTGATCCCTCCCTTACCTCGACCGAGCAGATCAGAATCATCGTAAATGACGGCGTTGTCCCCCTGTCTCCTCTCAAGGGTTGTCCTGAGGATTCGAAATACGGCATGTGCTCGGTTGACGGGTTCGTCGCGAGCATGAAGGAGAGCATATCCGAGTTGGACTGGGTATGGCATTGCCACGACAAGTGGGAAGTTCCAAACGGGGATAGATGGCAGACGGTTGATGGGACGATCCGTAGGGACGAGGTTTTGTAGATGCACCACGTTTTGATTCGCTCATACTCTCGTTTACAACCACTGTCGACAGATACTCACAATTCCTCCGTCTTAATACCCGGCAGTTTTCGATTATGTCTATCTGAACCGGGGACGGAGGTGTTACTGATTAAGGAGAATGTCTCCCTTGCGTTCAGCTTCTCCACCCTGCATCCTCGCAGAATGACTACCAAATTGCATCGCTCTCTTCTTTCTCGTGCTCGCTTCTATCAATCCAAGTTGCTTCGCAGCCAACCTAAGGACCATTTTGTCTCCTACTCCTAGGTCTAGCCTAGGATCGAGTTTGTGGTGGACCGGGAGTCCTGCGACGAACCCGACGAATGGTAGGGATAGGAAAGGGTGTCTGACTTCCTTGCCGTGGGAGGAAATAACCCTGTCGTCCCTGCCCAGGTTACGGACAGGTATTCGGCTGAGGTCCATCTGAAGCTGAGGAAAGGGTTTAGCCATCAGATATCCCCACCCTGAGGGAACCGAGAAAGACCAAATACCTCCTCAACAACTCTTGACCAGCCGCCGTATTGGGAGAACACCGTCTTGTATCTCCCGTAACCTCCCAACAGTTCATCCGGTCCCAGGCCATTGAGTAGGACCTTCGCTGGGCTTGTGTATGGTACCCTAGGGGACTCTGGAGTGTCACGAATTGTGCCCACTCCCGCAGAGGCGAAGTAGAGTGCGATCGCCAGACTCTGGCCCCATGTCACATAGATGTTAGAAATGCATCGGCCTTAAGTCAACGTTGAAGTGAGAGGGCATACCAAGTCCATGACGGTTCGACAGGGAAACATCAGCTCTTCGACGAGCGGTCGAGCGGATTGAGATTCTTCGAACGGGACGTCGATCTCTACCTAACGGGATAAAGGTCTCGTTAGCCCTTGACAAGCGATGGAGGCGTGGAATTGTGACGGACAAAATTCCATGTCCGGTTGGGACATAGCCGTCGAAGCTCCGCGAGACCCTCAAGTCCCGTCTTGCGATCCGGTACGAGGTACGAGACGGAGGGGTCTGAGACCACTTCTTCGTGCCTTTCGGTGTGATCTTTAGTGCTGGTCTTCCCCTTCTTCCCGCGATTCGAGTTCTGGCCGTTCGCTTTTTTCCGTGGGTTTTCGAACGCAACGTTTAGTAGGTCGATGGGTTCATCCCCTGGTATGTACCTTTGCGGCGTGAACAACCTCATGGAAGGAAGGTAGGGGAACACCGGCCTACCGATCTGCGAGGAAGGCCAACACGGCGGAGTCGATCCCCCCGGAGTAGAGAACCGCCACGCTTGCCTCGCCATGGTGCTTTCTAGGCAAAATGAGAATGTTTCCCTCGAAGGGATGGAATTACACACTTCAGCGAAGAAATGCTCTTCACTTGGAGCATTACGCTGCGCTCCAGTTGAGACACCAGGCCATCCACCGCAACCTGTAGGCACTCAGGGATGGAGGCCGCGAGATTGGGCAAAGGATATTGATCATCCGGTACGGTGGTATTGACCATCGGTACCGTTGCCTAGTGGTGTGTGAACCAGTGCGATCCGGGAACTCGTTAGGGCCGACTCACGAAAGGTCCACCTTCGTCGGCAACGGCAGAACGATCTATCTGTTCAAACGCTTTACCGAAGCCCGCAACCGGCTTTTTGAATCGTCGGCGATGAGCGTCACGGGCGAGAAAAAGAGACCTACGTACGTCACCAATGCTACAGAGCGTGCCAAGATCCAGGGAGAATAAATGATCCGATGGGAGTTCCTCGAAATCCAACCCCTCGGGCATCCGGGTAGAGACGGAGCATAAAATGAAGATGGGAAATGCAGTCGTCGGTTTGTGTATCAGAAGAGACCGCCTCCCCAAGGGATCTCTTCCAAAGTACAGCCGTTTCGACAAATTCTAGACCGGAATAAGTACCGTGCCGAGGTCCCGAGGGGGTCATTTTTATCCACGAACCTCATAGTATACGAACGCGTAACTGGTAAAAACTGTTATGGTATTCTGAAAATAGAGAATGGCTCAAACACGTACGGCCCTTCCAGGTTCGCGAAGACCCCAGTTATGTCTTCGACATCATGCGCTACCGAGAGCAGCGAGAACAACTTTGCGCCATCGTTTTCGTCTGGTATAACCTACTTAACCGGGTACAAGGTCAGGGATCCATATGGATGAAATTCAAATAGATTGGACCTCTATCCCCTCAAATATCTGCGGAGGTCGTTAGAGATAGGGAAGTTCCGGTGATGGGGATCAACGACCTCTCCGTTCCAGCAGAGAATGTTCTGGTTATCAGCATCGCGATGCGGTTGTTCGGCGACATCTGTCCCTCTTAGCTGCAGCTCTGAGGCAAAAAAATACACGGGAGTATTGCCCTTGGTGACCGGGTTGTTGTCATTTCGTCGTATTAGGACAGCGAGCTGTTGCTGAACATCCGGACCTTGAGGATCCGATGAATCGAATGCACGGATAGGAGAAAGACAGACTAAGTACTAACCGCGACTGGCATTTGCAGCTCTTAACCTGCACAAAAAATCGGAAAATTCTTCCGACTCTGTACTAGAAGTTTCGTGTAGATGAGCGCGGAACAATATGCCACACATCGTAGTGGAAGGTAGATCATCACATCAGGCGGGTCGATCCCAACGGCTCTGAACGGGTGGACTGTGTGATACGACCAAACCGAATCTTTGTAGATGAAAGTTTTCTACGTATTTGTGTACGCGGTCAGCAAAGAAACTATGGACATGTTCCTCCTTCGAGCCCTTTGATTTCTGAATGTCTGGTCGAGGCGGGGATGCCCTCTTGACGAGCCTCACGCGGTTGGCGGTTGCTGATAATCAGAGAAAAGTGACAAGATCCGAATTTATTGAAACATCACGGATGGTATGTACGTGTTGGTATCTCAACAAGCTCTTGGTTTGAGAGCTACCCGTCTAGTTCTCTTCACTTCTTCAGCCAAGCTTCCGAAATACCTGGGACCACTGAAGCTCCACTCGATATACCCTCTCACACAGGCTCCCATCCCCTTGATGTACTCAGAAACGGCGGCATCGACCTCTGGCCCCCAACTGGGTAACTTTTCCTTCCACATACCAAATTCCTTGACGTAGTTGGTGAAGAACTCTCCGGCGATGTCCATGGCTTCCTGCAGATCGACTCCCCGTTCTAGCTGGATGACGGTGATGAGGTTATTGGCCGAGTGACCGCCAGCTTGTTCCTTGTTGTAACTGTAAATATCCTTGAACCGTTTGTCAGACTCGTGGGAGCGAGGCGAGGGGTTCAGCGGGACTCGAGACTTACGTTTGCGGTGAAAAGCATATCACCCGCGATCTTGGTGAGATTCCACAACGCAGGGTGATGGAATACTTCCGGCTTGAGGTCGATGGAGAGAATGCATTCGATCATGGCGTAAGCGGGGTACGCCCCGCTGTTACCCCTCCGGAGCTCCAGGTAATCACTTAGGCCAAGGACCGTGCCCTGTTCCCGATTCTCTGCTTCGCGCACGGTGGCGTCAAGATAGTGGTCGAAGGTGTCGATGAAGCGCTGTCTTGCGGTGGCACTCGCCGATGTCAAACGCCCTCTGAACCTGGATAAGAAACGCACCCAAATTAGTGTAAGCTGAGCGAGGTATGGGATGAATAGACCAACTCTCTCGCCATCCTAGCGAAAGGCGTTCCGTCGTCCCAGGTGGGGTCCCTCAGCGCATTCATGAACGAATCCGCCATGAGACGGGCACCTTTCCCACCCTCGTCGTCGCTATAGTCGTCCAGGATGAAAGTGGTGTTCAAATAATCGCAGCATGACCTGTACCCTTCCCGGTCGGCAAACGGGTACGTGTGCGCGGCGAGGAACTCGAAGGCGGAGGTGGAGAAGTATCGCTGTTTCTCTCCAGAGAGGATCCCGAGGCTGTCGATCCAAACCTTGGACTCGGATGCGATAGCCTCGTAGTGAGGGTTGAGAGCTGGAGAGAAGGGATCTTTGCAGATTCCTGGTAGGTCTGGAAGTGTGAAGTACATGTTCTGTGCGCTGAAGGGTGCAGATGGACACAACGTACTGCGTCGTTTATAAAGGTTTTTGGTCCACCAAATTTCGGGTTTTTACGCCAACCGGTGGTGGTCTCCGGTGTGTTCGTGGGAAACGAGGATTTGTAAGGAGAATCCTCATAGCTTTGCTATGCGAGGGGGGACTCTCAATTGAGTTATTAATATAGGTCGGGGACACGTACGTAAGGTTAAACGGTTATCTGCCCCCTTATAAGGGAACCGTCAGGAACCCGTCCGCCATGTGTTGGGTCCCGGATATTATCTCCAAATCGCGCATTTGGAATCGCAAAGCCGGGGCCAGCTCGTTCGAAACTCTGGGACCAAGGAAGGACCGCAACCAAACCCCCTTCAGGTTCACCAAATCCTGGTGCCATCTCTACGCTTCAAACCTCAATTACACCGCCATACGCTACGTGGAGGGCAGCAGATATTGAGGAATAAACCTCGGCTAGCAGCACCCTTAATGTAGTTACAACGGATACAGATATCCCCCGCCTTAGTACCGATAGTCACCCCCTTTTCTCTGCCTTTTCCCAGGAAAGGGTCGAGAAAGGGCGCGAACAAGTTATCTCCCAGTTTGCTGATGCATCCAGGGTCTACATTCCGGCGGTGGGTGGACTCCGGGGTTGGTCTTTCACCGATATATCTATCCATGCTAGCGCTCAATCGGGACACCCTTCGCTCCGAATGTCAATCGTGATCGGCGCGCTGCCGGCGCCGTATGGAGTGCTTTGATCATGAGACCGGTAACCGGTCAGAACGCTGCCCGTCCACACCGCAAGGAGGGAGCTGTATATCTGTTCGAAGCCTGGAGTCCGTCTCGGAACGCAAGCCGGTATCCTCATGAAATTCTTTCAACGCCAGGCCGCCACTCAGGCTGATTTCTTTTATCCGAAGGTGCCCACCCTTTGGCGCGGGATGACGCACGATGGTTCAATCAATGAGCATACAGCTCGTTTCAGTGATGCCTTGAAAGGCCGAAGGAGGGTTCTACGCGAGGATGTTCGTCACGAGCATCACCGCTCTGACGCTCAACTTGACAGATCCTGGCCGTAACTGCCTCACGGGAACCTCGCACACCGATGTATTAGGTATCCCGGAGATCCTACACGCGACATCCTCACCTCCACCGTGCGGTTCAGGAGATGAGATCCCAGGAACCCCCTCTGATCACGTTTGATATCTCTTCCATACGCCCCCCCCTACAACTCCAACTTCCCACCATGTTAGTTGCTGATGTACCCACAAACGGCTCTCCCACTCCGTGCCGTTCGAAGAACCCCCCCAAGTCCACATCTAGTAGTGACTCGAGAACGTCGGGTTACAAACCACAGAATACATCCAATATTCAACCGATCCTCGACGAGACGGTGGACCAAATTCTGGTGAGGGTGGGGTCACCATTGGGGGAAGGTGAGGTCAGGGAAGCGGTTGAAACGCTTGAAAAGGTAAGTAAGGGACCCCGTCTACCCGGGATCGGTGCATCTAACCAGCGGACCACAGGTATTGCAATCACAGCGCCAAACAGGTCTGCGTACGAGGGCGGAATGTTTCCAGGGACTCGTGAAGATTTGCCGGGAATACGGTACCCTCCCCGGCTCATATATCATCCCTGGGTCCAAGGTCCAGAAGGTCGGTTATACCCCCATCTCATCGGGCTCGTCCGGAGTTTGGGAGGGTGCGTATGAGGGCAAAGCCGTCGCGATCAAGGTCATACAGCGTGACAAGTCAGAAGATATCCAGGAAATCAAAGCAGTGAGGTACCTTAATCTATTCTCCTCACCAAAATCGAGCCTGGCCTTTTACAGAACTTTTGCCGAGAGGTCGCAACCTGGAAATCTTTATCTCACACAAACGTATTGGAGTTGATCGGGGTCACGATGGATGACGAAGAGTATACCATGGTGATGCCGTGGATGGCGAACGGGACCATCGTTGAGTTCTTGAGGGAAAACCTGCAAGCCAACCCGTTGAAACTGGCACGTACTGTGTTCCATTTTACGAACCATCATTGAGCCCGGTCGCAGTTAGGGGGCGCCTCGCGAGGTCTTCAGTACCTCCACGGCATGGATCTCGCCCACTGCGACCTGAAAGGGGTACGATTTCCACACCTACTCTCAAACAATAATACTCACTTCAGTACAGGGAAATATCCTTGTCTCCGACGACGGTCAAGCTTGTCTCGCAGACATTGGACTCACGAGGATCGCTGGCGACCTTGGTTCTACCGTTACCGCCTCATCTCAAACGGTTTCATCCGACGGTGCAAACACCAGGCGTTGGTGTCCCCCGGAACTGCTGGATCCGGAACGGTTTGAGTCCACGAGGGTCGGTCCCACAAAAAAGGCCGATATATATTCGATGGCAATGACCATCTACGAAGTGCGTATCCTTCGACACAAATTGAAAGGCCGGGCATTGAGGTAGCCCTAGGTTCTGACGGACAGAATCCCGTTTTACGAGCACAATGATTGTATGGCGATCATCAGTATTCTTGAAGGGGTACGACCCAAGGCACCAATTTTCGTCGCAACTCGTGGCTATACCGAGGAACTGTGGGAAATGACGACGTCTTGTTGGAAGGAGGATCCTAGCGAGCGACCTACAGTCGACTACGTGTTAGCTGCGTTAAGTAGTGCCGCGGAGCAGTGGAAACCTAAGCACGGAGCGCTTCTCGCCCTACCTCTCCAGGGTGACTGGAGCCCAACTCTCACCGAGAACGTAGATCCACCCACTCTTCCCGAACATGAGAACGAACCGGTCGCTATTACCACCCCTCCCTCACCTATTCCCTCTCAGCCACCCGTAATCGAGACCCGGGTCCCCGCCTCAGTCCGCCTTGCCACCACCCCCACTCCTTCCGTTCTCGCTCGAGTACGAAGAATGTGGAAGTCGAGACAACCGTCGAAGAAGTCGTCGGGAGACCGACGCGCCGCTTCGCCCAACTTGGTCGACAAGAAAGCAGAAAGCAGTATCCAGAGAAGTGGCGATCGCGATTGACAAGCAGGCTAAGAACTGGGGAAACAAGGAAGGGGTTTGTCTCCTAGTACTCATGTTGTCTCGGAAGTAGGTTTTTCAGACCAGCAACGCATTAGGCGGCCATCAGCAAACCATCCCGCCCCATCTAGCGCTTACCGAGTGATTCCGAAGACGTCGATCACATTCTCGATCGTGAAGTAGCAATTCCGAAAAATTCGATGGCGTGTGTCACAGCGTTGAGGCCTTGAATAACATAGTTGTGTCTTGAGCGACCTATGTAGGCCTCAAACAATGACACCCTGTGCTTAACAAAGCCAGAAAATGGCAGGAAAAATAAGCTATTTCATCCGAAACGCTTTTTGCCGCTCAAGAACTCGAGGCCTGGATGCTCAAGCGCGATCTTTCATACAACCTGTTCTCGCGTAAGCTCCAAGCTCTGGAGGAGCTGTTCCCCCG
>Ga0307511_10001052_pt1 | contig 29394 bp, 26 predicted proteins | sample 13_EM_MG_FD_200266 | JGI IMG/M metagenome (GOLD analysis project Ga0307511, IMG submission 200266) | Populus trichocarpa ectomycorrhiza microbial communities from riparian zone in the Pacific Northwest, United States - 13_EM | ecosystem: Host-associated > Plants > Roots > Unclassified | place...
TACCCAGCAACGCCGCGCAAGCCAGCGCCATGATCGCTGCACCGAAAATCTGTGCAGTCGCGATAATGTTTCCCTGTTGCGCGATCATCCAACCAGCGACCACCGCGGGAACACCCATCGCAATGTAGCTGATGATAAAGACGATCGACAGGACGCCCGCACGCTCATGAGGCGCGGCGAACGGGACTACTGTGCGCACCGCACCCTGAAAGCCCGCACCAAATCCGACACCGGCAATCGCGGTACCTAGAAAGAAGAGCCCGATGGCGCTGTAGGGGAGTGACGCCACGGCGATTGCAACCCCCACGAACAGGCTGGCCACACCGAACATCATCATGTCCTTCGGTTCACGGTGCCGAAACACCAGAACCGAGAGGCCGCCGCAGGCGGCCAGGACAAACAAGGCCAGTCCGCCCAGCAGCGGGGTGCTTGATCCGAGCATGCCACGTACTAACATCGGGCCGAGTGACCCGTAGAAGCCGGCCAGTGCCCAGACCGCTACGAGGACTGGTAACGCCAGCAGGAGAGGTTCGCGCGTCGCATGCGGGAGTCCAAGTTGTGGCTTGAGGGAGGCAAAAACGTTCCCGCGTGGTGCAATTGACTCCGTCATGTACGCAAGCCCAATCGCTTGCAGAATGAATACCAGCCCGAAGACCGCGTAGACGAGATGCGTAGGGAACGGCGCATACTGAACGAGGAGCCAGACAGACCGGTCTGTTCGTAATTGAATCATACAGACCTGTCTGGTATAGTCAACCCATGAATACGAAAGCGGGGCCTGTACCTCGGCTGTCGGCGCGTGAGCGGCTGCTCGCCGCCGCGGACGAGCTCTTCTACGAGAATGGAATCAACACGGTCGGCATAGACCGGGTGATTGAGCGCGCCGGCGTCGCTAAAGCCTCTCTGTACGATTGTTTCGGCAGCAAAGACGAGCTCGTGCGCTCGTATCTGCAGGCGCGCAGCGAGGCCCGCCAGGCACGCGTCAACGAGCGCCTTTCGCGGTACGAGGCTCCCGAGGACAAGATACTCAGCATTTTCGATCTTCTCGGAGAGCTCGCTTCCCAACCTGGCTTTCGAGGGTGTGCATTCGTCCGCGCTGGCGCGGATGCGAACTCGAGCGACAGGGTGAAGAGTGTGTGCGAGGAGTCGCGGGCGTTCATTCTCGGCAAGTTCACTGACCTTGCGCGCGAGGCCGGTGTCGGCGAGCCGGAGCTGCTCGGAAAGCAACTCGTACTTCTATACGACGGCGCCTCCATTTCTGCCCACTTGGATGGCAACCGAAACGCCGTGAGCACGGCGCGTACGCTGGCCGCCCAGATGTTGTCCGCCGCTGTGGAAGCGCCGGGTGCGAAAACGAAACGCGCCGCCAGGCGCAGCCGTTAGTCGCAGGCGGCAGCTCGCCGCACAGTGAGGTTCTTTGCATAATCTGGCCGGTGCGAGGCGCGGCTGAGCGCCTCCTGCGCGGCAGCGTCGCAGGCGTAACCAAACCGCCAATACTTGAACCTGTGACGCGGCACTCACCTGCCACAGGGCCGTAAGATACGAGGGCGTACCCAACCTCGTTCAGGCTAAGAGAAATCTTATGGCTATGGATCGTGCAGCGTTCGAGGCGCTGATTGCGCGAATGGAGGTGCTGGCAGCCGGCAACCCAGCTGCCTATCGCCGGCGGGTATTTGCACTAGCCCTGCTCGGATACTGCTATCTCATCCTCGTAGTGTTGGTGTTGCTTGCATTGTGCGCACTTTGCATCGCGAGCGTCGTGTACTTGAGAGCGCTGGCGGTGAAGTTGTTGCTCGTGGCCGGTACGCCGCTGCTGCTCGTGCTGCGCTCGATGTGGATAACAATGGAAGCACCCGCAGGCGAGCGGTTGACGCGGACGATGTGTCCTGATTTGTTCCGGATGATCGATGACTTGCGGCAGCGATTGCGCACGCCGCCCCTGCACACCGTGCTGCTCACTCCCGAGTTCAATGCAGGGGTCATGCAGGCGCCGCGCCTCGGACTGTTTGGTTGGCATCGCAGTTACCTGTTCATCGGGTTGCCCCTGATGAAGTCGTTGACGGCCGAGCAGTTCCAAGCGGTGCTCGCGCACGAGTTGGGACATCTCGCCCGGGGTCATGCCCGGGCCGGCAACTGGATTTATCGTCTGCGGCTGATCTGGCACCGCCTGGAAGTGGCGTTTGCCGCCAGTCCCCAATGGGGAGCGGGGGCCATCCGGGCCTTCTTCCGCTGGTACATCCCCCGCTTCAGCGCGACATCATTTCCGTTGGCGCGCGCTAACGAATATGAAGCCGATGCCGCCGCTGCCAGGTTGACCTCTGCCCGCAGCGCCGCCCAGGCGCTCACGGCAGTCAGCATCGTGGGCAGTTACCTGAGCGAGCGCTACTGGCCGGGGATTCACTCCGCCGCCCGCGAGCTTCCGCAGCCCGCATTTGCCCCGTACAGCGAATTCATGGCCACTGCGATCCAGGCGGTGCCGGCCGACGAGCTGCGCACCTGGCAGGACGCCGCGCTGGCCGCGAAGACTTCATACCATGACACTCATCCGTCGCTGGCGGATCGCCTCCAGGCGATGGGGGCGCGAGCCGAATTTGCGCCGCCACTGGCGGACAACAGCGCTGAAGCGTTGCTGGGCGCCGAGCGGGCGCGGCTGGAGCGCGCGTTCGATGCGCAATGGCGCGAGCGCGTGGCCGAATCCTGGAAGCAGGTTCACGAGAAGCATCAGCGACTCCTGCGCGCTTGAAACTCGTCGCAACTGCAACATAGTAAAAATTGCCTGCAGTGCAACCTGCCGGGCTCGGATTCTTCCGGTCCGGTGTTCCCCAAATCACACAGCATTGACCTCACCGCGACCGGGGGCGACACTGCCGATCAACGCCGCTCCAAATCCGAGCGCCAGCGTAGACTGGGCACACTTATTGCGGCCTACATATAACGATGACGAAAGCTTGAGCGTGGGGATTACCCTCCCTTGTGGGGCGGGCGGATGAAGGAGCCGAATAGAAGTGAACACCGAAGGCTCGCCCAGTGTCCTGTTGATCGGTCCGTACGATCCACACTGCGGTGAATATACTTTCCTTGCGCCTCCACTGGGTGTCTGGCGGCTTGCGGGCGTACTGGCAACAGCCGGGGTCAAGGCCAAGGTATTCGATCCCAACTGTTGCCGCGAAGCGCCGCAGCGGGCACTCGAGCGCGAGTTACTGAACGGCGACTGGGACATCGTCGGTGTTTCAACGACAGGGATGACACTGCGCTATGACCTGGAACTCGCGCACATCGTGCGCAGGATGCTGCCGCGCTCGATCATCGTGGCGGGGGGGATGGAGGCGACCTTCCGGCCCGACCTCATGTTTGAGCTGGGACCGTTCGACCTGGCCGTGCTGGGTGAAGGCGAGCACCCGTTGCTCGAGCTGGCCTCACGTGTACGTGCGCGTCAACCGCTGGGCGGAATCACAGGGACGGCGGAGCGCAACAAGGACGGCAGAATCATCACGATGCCGCAACACGCGCTGACTCGAGAACAACTGCGCGACGCAATCTACAGCACGCCTTACGACAAGATGCCTTATGCGGCTTACTGGGAGCGCCTGGAATCCGCCTACAGGATTGGGGCTCTGCCCAGCAAGGCCGCACGTGAAGCGCACCTGGCGGAAATCCGCTCTGTTCGCCTGATCACGCTCAATTACTGTCCGATGGGGTGCACCTTCTGCTCGGCAACCAACTTCCTGCACGAGGCGCAGGGCAGTGTTGCCTCCATTGCGCGCCTGGAAGCCGAAGAATGCCTGCACATGATCGAGCGGATCGTGGCAGCACATCCGCGCGCACGAACCATCATCTTCCAGGACGACATCTTCAGTTTCACCCGCGACCGCCGGATTCTGCCGCTGTGTGAAGGCATCATCGCCGCCAAGCGCAGCGGCCGCATTCCGAGTCAACTGCAATTCATCAGCACGAACCGGATCGATGCCATGACCCCGGAGCGCCTGTCCGCCATGCGGCGCGCCGGCTTTCGCGTGCTCGGTTTCGGCATCGAGAGCTTCTCCCAGCGCGTGCTCGGGGAATTCAACAAGGCGCAGATCCACCGCCACATCGAGCCGATGCTGAGCGCCGCGCTCGCCACCGGCGTCACTCCCTTCCTGGATCTGATACTGAGCTCCCCGCACGCGCAGCTCGAAGATGTCGCGGAAACTTTGAGCCAGGCGTATCGTTGGCTGCGCGAAGGGTGCGAGATCGGGATGTATCCCTACGTCATTCCGTTTTCGGGGGCGGCATTTGCGAAGGATCCGAGGCTGGCTCCCTACACGCACTACGTGCGGCGACAGGTTGCCGGCACCGGAATTTCCTGGCAGCAGCCGGCCAAGATTCTGCCGATGGATCCCGTTGTTACGGAGGTCATCCTGCGGATGGAGCGCAGCTTCGAGGCGATGCTTGCACCTCTGGAGAAGGAGGTGGCCCATCTGCCCTCACGCGTGCGCTCACTCCTTTGGATCCTGTGCTCGCTGCCCATCATGGCCGAGCACGGGTACTTCATCGCTGCTGAAAGTGAAGTTCGAGCCGAGCTGTACGCGCGGCTTCCGACGCTCCGGCGGGAGGCGGCGCGATTCGCAGCCGCGATGGCATGAAAATTCTGCGGTCCTGGTCCGTCCTGGCTCCGCTTGCGGTGTGCGCGTTGCTTGCGGGTTGGATAGTGCTCTCGGTCGTCAACGCGCGCTCGGTTGGTTTCTCGATCTTCCTGTTCGCCGTCGCCAACCTCATCGTCTACACGGATGCCATCGACTTCGCCTTGCGGCTGTACATGCGCCGCCGCCACACGGCCGCGGCCGGCGGCATTTCCGAAGGCACGCAGTTCGGTAACGTGTCGATCAACCTGGCGGCCATCCTGCCGCCGGATGCGCGGCGGGTCGTGCCCGCCTCGCCGTTTGCCATCATCGCTTCGGTCTACAACCTCGAGGAGCAGTTCGACGAATTCACACAGGCGTTCGGCGCCTATCGCGATCGCATCTGGCTGATCAGCGACGGCTCGACCGACAACACGGTCCTGCGCCTGCGCCTGGCCGGCTGGCGTTGTTTCGATGACGGCGTCAACCGCCGCAAGCCGGGCGCCATCCGCCGGTTGCTCGAGCGCCTGCCAACGCACATCGAGACGGTGATGGTGATCGATCCTGACATCCGCATCCGGGGCCTGAACGAAGGCAGCACGATCGATGTGGAGCAGTTCGTCAGCGACTTCCAACAATCCGGCGCGGTCGCCGCCTGCCCGCGCATCATGATCGAGCCCGATGGGTTTCTCGCGCGCTTTCAGTCCTTCGAATATGCCCTCGCCTTTCGGGTTGGACGGGAGAGTCTCGGGGACTTCAGCATCACCTCGGGCGGCGTATCCTTCTACAAACGACGAGCGCTGGTGCGGGCGCTCAAAGAGCATTCGTTGTCGGTGTATGCCGAAGACTTCGAGAATGCCGTGATCATGCTCAGCCAGGGTGGGCGGATCTACTACGACGGGCGGCTCGTCGTCAGCACCGAGGGTCCCGGGTCGCTGCAACGTTGGTTCTCGCAGCGTGTGGGCTGGTATCACGGCCTGATCAAGGTCTACACGGAGCGGTTCGGTGAGATCATGCGCATCGGACGCCGTTCGCCGTTCGCGATGTACCACTACCTGGTGTATGTGGGGGGCCTTTCCCTCGCGATGCACCTGGTCAAGATCGTGAGCGCGGCGCTCCTGGTGCTGAGCTTTCTGGCCGGCCTCGATGCCTTGTTGCTCGGCGACCTGGTACCTCAGGGAAGCATCACCAACCCTCAATACTTCACGGCGGCCATAACGAGCTACCTCGCCCTGGGCGTCATCGCGCTGTTCACCGTCGTTCCGAAGGCGGAACGGGCGTACTGCGCGCCGATCGTGCCGCTGTACCTTTGTTACGCCATCACGCACATCGTGCCGATGACGGTCGGCTTTGCAAACTTCTTCTGGTTGAGGCTGTTCAACCGGCGCCTGTACCGGGATCACTACGAGAGCCCCACCGATCCGACGCTGGTGAACGGCGGCAACGGCAACGGCAACGGCAATGGCAACGGCAGGGCGAGGCTGACTGAATGACGGTGCGTGGAATTCCGGCTCCGCAGCTCTATCAACCCAGCGCGTATTGGGAGGACAGGGCCCAGCGGTTTGCAGGCGAAGGCGCGGGCCTCGCCGCGGTGTGTGCCTACGGGATGCCCGACTTCTACAACCGCGCCATTCAATTGGAGCAGCGGCTCGCGCTGCGGCCGTGGCTCGACGTGGAGCCCGGCACCCGTGTGTTGGATGTGGGATGTGGCGTTGGGCGCTGGAGTCGCCTGCTGGCCGCGAAGGGCGCCCAGGTCACTGGGGTGGATCTGAGTCCGACGATGATCGCCCAAGCGCAGCGGCGCGCAGCCGCCGAGGGCGTCGCGGCTCGGTGTCAGTTCCGGGTTCAGGACCTGTCGAACCTCGAGGTCGATGGCCAGTTCGATGTCGTGTTAGGGGTCACCGTTCTACAGCACATCCTGGATCCGCAACTGTTGCGCGAAGCCGTTCGAGGTATGACCGCGCGCCTCGCACCGGGCGGGCGGATGATTCTTCTCGAGGCGGCCCCTGCCGTGCCGGTGCAGCGTTGCGATTCGACTGTATTCCAGGCGCGGCGGCGGGATGTCTACCTGGAGCTTTTCCGCGATTGTGCCTTGGAGCTGCAGGCTGCGACCGGAGTCGATCCGGCGCCGTTGCGGATGCGACTGCTGCCGCACCTGCGCAAGCTGCCGCGCACACTCTCAATGAGCCTGTTGGTTCTCACGACCGCGCTGTCAGTGCCGATCAATGCGCTGTTGGGCCGTTGGGCAGTCAAGCAGTCCTGGCATGCGGTGTTCGTCCTAGAACAAAAAATCGGGGGAAGAAATCATGGCTATTAGGCGTCGCTCCATCATAGCCATTGGCGTCTTCGCGCTGCTCGCGATCGTCGTGGCAGCCGGCCACTGGTACGAAACACAGCGTGCCCAGCCGGGTCACGCGGCGGACACCAAGGTCGCCGTGCACCACGTCACCAATGCCGGCGACCGGGGACCCGGTACGCTGCGCGAAGCGCTGTTCCTCGTGGCAGGCGCCACTGGTCCGAGCACGATCAGCATCGACATTCCCGCGATCAAGCTCGAAACGGCTCTGCCGGCGCTCGTCAACGGGCGTGGCGTGCGGCTCGTGGGCCAGTCCACCGGGACGGTGATCGATGCACAGTCGCTGAACGCAGGTCCGGTGTTCGATGTGTCGGGACCGAACACCTCGATCGAAGGGATTACGGTCAGCAAGTGTCCCGCGGCTGCCATTCTCGTGCGCGCGGTGCATTTCAGGCTGTCCGCAGCGTCGATCGACTCATGTGATGTGGGTGTCGAAGTCGCCGAAAACGCCAGCGACAGCCTGTTGGAGCGCAATCACTTTATCCACAACCGGGTCGGTATCCGCTTCGCGGCCTCGGGTCATAACACGGCGGTGGCCAACAACGAGTTCAAGGAGGATAAGGATGCGGGGTTGTGGGCTGTGCGCAGCGCTTCGGACTCACACGACGATGTGATCGGGATCCATGACAACAAGTTCGTCGAGGATACCGCGGGCATCGTCGCCGGCAACATCCCGGTGCTGATCGAGCGCAACGATTTCATCAACGCCCATGAGTCGGATGTGCACGTGGTGGGCGCCGGCGCGGTGATCCGCGGTAACCGCATCAACGGCGGCGCCGCGATGGGCATCGTTGCCGAAAATGCCACTGGGGCGGTGATCGACGACAACGAGTTGGAGGGACTCACGGCCTATGGAGTCATGGTCCGCGGCTCGTCCAACACGCTGGTCCGCTCCAACAGGCTGCACAACTGCGGCTATGGCCTCGCGTTCGTCCTCGGCGACAAGGCCAAGGTCAGCACGGCGGTTGACAATACGATCATCGAAGCTAAATTCAATGGAATCGACGTGGTCGGGGACTCTCCCATCCTGCGCCGCAACCAGGTGCTTCGGGCACATGCCTACGCGCTGCACGTGGAGGATTTCCAGCCGCCCAACGGGCAAAAGGTGCAGTCGCAACCGTTCCTGGACAACAACAATTTTGGCAATAGTCCGGTCAGCAGCAAGGGCAGCGCGAGTGTTGCCGCGCAGCGTTCCTTGCAATAGCGCCGCGGTGGTTAAGTAGTGAGGACGAACGTCGACAGCACGCAGTTGATTCCGCGCCCGGTTTGGGAGAACCCCCGCGTTCACCTGCTCGACGATATCTGGCTGATGACCATCGTCGCGATTCTCGTGGCGACGGGTGTGCCTTGGTTTGCCAGTGGCTTCGAAGTGAATATCGGCATGGCGAGTTGGGGTCTGCTCGCCTTGGGCGCGCTGCACGTCGCCTTCACCATGCTCGCATCCCCCGGGCGCGCGCATGGCAAATGGCGCGACCGGGCATTGACGTTGCTGGATATCCTGGGCGTCGTACTGGTCGGGTTCATCTGGCAACATGTGGGCGCGTTGCAGAATCCGATGTTCCTGACGGTGTTCGCCCTTCCCGTGGTGGGCGCAATCTTCCTGTCGCGCTGGCACCCCTACCTCATCGCTGTCGTCAGCGTGATTGCCGTTGGGGTGGTTGCGTTGAGTCAGGCGCCGGAGCTGCGTTGGTACGCGAGCGGGCTGTTCGGCAGCGACGCCTGGCTCGTCTGGCTGTTCGGGAATCAGAGCGCCGTGCCGCAGCCCTCGTTCTCCGGTTTCTATGCGCCATCGAACTACCTGATCGTACTACTTGAAGTATTTGCGATTCTGTTGTTCGCTTGCGCGGTGGCAGCCGAATACGTCGGGACCATCTTCGAGCGTTTGAACGCGCACATCATCATGGCCCGGACCGAAGCGGAACGGGGCCAGGAGATGTGGGCCGGCTTGATCGAGCGTCTGCCGCTGCCCGCCTTGCTCATTGATCCGGACACCTTGCGAGTCGTGGCTTCGAGCGAGCATGCGGGCATCTACCTGCGTGCGGGGGAATTACCCCTCGAGGGCCGGTCGCTGTTCGAGGCGCTGAAGTTCTCCTACCCGGATGTCGTTCAGGAGCTGATTGTCGGTTCGGACGGAGGAGCGCCGGCGACCGTCATCAGGGTCGGGGACCAACTTCGTGTCACCCAGATCCGGGTACTGCATGTTGCGCACAAGGGCCGGCGTCTCGCGCTGCTGACCATCGAAGATGCGACCGAGGTCTTCTGCCTCAAGGCCGCCCTGGATACCTCGGAGTACGCCGCGTTCGTCATCGATGCGCGCGGCCTGGTTCTTGCTTTCAATAAGCCCGCGGGCGGCCTGTTCGGGGGTGCCGAAGTCGGCGCCGATGCTGCGCAGCTGTTGGCACAGCCGGATGCACCCCCGCGGTGGTGGGAGCCGGGACTGACGGGCAGGCGAAAAATGCATATCGAGATCGGACCCAGAGTTTACCAGGTGACCAGTTCCGCCATTTCGTTGGCGGGTGAGGAGGAGCGCATTTTCACCGTAGCATTTCTACCCGTGGCCCGGGCCGGCACGGCTGATCCGTTCGCGACCAGCGCGACCGTCGTTACGACTACTCTGGGGCAGTTGCGATGAGTGTTGCGGTCCTGAAAAACAGCAACGCCAGGATGGCCGCGGCACTCGCAGCGTTGCTGGCGCCAATGTCCGCCCTTTATGCAGCTCCCTCCACGGTCGATGACCGTATCGCAGTCAGTGCGCAAGGGTCGTCGTTGACTGGCACGGGTGGAGGAGGCGGCGGCTCCGTCGGCTGGTTGCACAATTTCGATGCCGACACGTTGCTCGGAGTCGCTGCTCAGTACCAGGCCCTGTCAGTATCACACTGGACGTTTGCTTCGTTGAATGGCGCCGTCACTCGCGGGCCCGGCGACCAGCGCTACACATTTTACGGTCAAGCGGACGAGGGTGCCGGCCGCGATGGCCCGCACGCCTTCAAGTATCGGCTCGAGACCCTTGGCGTGACGGGCACCTATTTCCATCAGCTGTCGGCCACCGTGGAAGACAAGCAGGTCAACGTTGAGACCACTCGCGGGAATCTTCCGAAGGTACAGCTGGCCTATCTGTGGAGTCCGCGAATTCAGACGACTGTGGGCTATCAGCATTCGTTCGGCGGCAATCTCGGCACGCGGCTGACTACCGCGCGCGTCGATGTGTATGCCTCTCAGGTGAGCTTTCTGGCAGGCGGCGCCATCGGCCAGGCCGCGCCGTCCGTACTCGGTATCAACCTGACGCTGGGGCCGCGTGACCTCAGGGAGGGCTATGTTGGAGTGATCAAGTCCCTTCCTAGCCTGCGCAGCGAACTGACTTGCATCGTTGACTACCAGCGTCTCTCGGGCGGCGGGGGGCTGCAACTGACCGGCGACGTGAACAATCCAATCATCATCCTGCCGTCGGTCAGCAAGCGATGGACCGGGACGATCAACTACGTGTTTCACATAGGACATCACGGGACTTAGACGTGGCGGCGTTGATCAAAAAGCGCGACTTGGGGTGGCTGCCCACGGTGGTGGTGCTCTTCGTCGTGCTCATTGCCGGGTCGCGCCTGATGTATTTGAGCGTCCAGCACCATGCCACGGCGGCTCGCTCAGCGGCGAGCACCATCGCCGCCGCGTATGTCAGCAAGATCGAGCCCGAATTTCAGAAGCTCGGGAGCCTTGCGAGCCGCCAGGCGGCTGCGGCGGCCAAGGCGCTCGGGGACACAAACACATTCACATCGCTCGATTCGGTGCCATTGGCGAGCAATAGTCTGTGGATGACTGCCGAAGATCGGGTGCTCGCCGCGCGCCCCGCGGATGCGGCTACCGCAAGTGGTATCGCCAGCGAGTGGGAGTCGGCGGAGTCCGCACGCCCGGTACCGGGTTCATCCATTCTTGGGCCGATGCGTCTGGGAAGCCAATGGCTCGTGGCCGCGCGCGCGCCTGTCGTGCCCGCGATTGCGGGAATTCAGTCCGCCCCGCAAGGGTGGGCGGTGTCCTTCGGTGACCTGGATGATGTGATCTCCAGCAGGCAGCTGGCAAGACTCACCGACGCGGGCTACGACTTCGAGCTGTCACAAGTCGAACCGCGCAGCGCCCGGTCACGCATTTTCGTGAGTTCCAGCACCGAACCGCTGACCGACGCATTGATCACCAGGGTTCGGCTCCCCAACGGCTTTGCGCCCGCAATAGCCGGAAGTTATCTGGCCGTATCGATCCGGCCGCGCAACGGTTGGTATCCGGCTACCGAGCTCGCCTCTGACATCGGCCTCCTTGCCTTTCTTGCGTGGCTGCTTGCTTTCGGAACTCACGACTTGAGTCATGCGCTGCAGCGCTCGCGCGCGGCCCTTGCTGCGGCACGCAGGCGTCTGCGTGCCATCAACCAGCAACTGGCGACCGAGATGCAACAGCGTCTGAGCCTGCAGGAGACCTTCGACCACGCACGTTTCCACGATGCGTTCACCGGCTTGCCCAACCGTCGCTATTTCATGGATCAGTTGGATCGGGCACTGCGTGATGTGCGGACGAAGCGCCGCCAGAGAATAGCCGTCATCATCGTGGATATCTCCCGCTTCAAGCTGGTCAATGACATGTTGGGTCATACGGCGGGGGACGAGTTGATGGTGCAGGCCGCCCGCCGGTTCGAGAAATCGACGTCGGCATTCGAAGGAGTGTTGGCCCGATGGGGCGGTGACCAGTTCGCCGTGCTGGTCCTGGATATCGCCTCGACTGAAGTGGCGCTGCAGGTTGCAGGACTGCTGCAGGATGAATTGCGGACGCCATTCGAGCTTCGACGCCACAGGCTCGTCGTGACTGCCACTATCGGCGTTACGAGTGTCGATTCGGGACAGCAGCGGGCGGAAGATGTGGTCCGCGAAGCGGATATTGCCTTGACTGTCGCCAAGCGGCAGGAGACCTCGAAGATCGTCGTCTACACGCCCAACATGGCAGGCCAGGCGGCCACGCTGGTCAGCCTGGAAGCAGACCTCCATGTTGCGCTGGAGAAGCACGAGCTGCGGCTTCTGTTTCAGCCGGTCGTGGACCTGCGCACGTACCGGATGGTCGGCGCGGAGGCGCTGCTGCGCTGGCGGCACCCCGTGGAAAGTGTGCTTGCCCCCGACAAGTTTCTGCGAATTGCCGAAGAAGCCGGTCTGATGGTGCCCATCACCCGCTGGATCATCCTCAGGGTGATCAAGCTCGCCGGTGAATGGTTGCGGCGCCTGCCGGCCAATCAGCGGTTCTTCATCAGTATCAACCTGTCGCCCACGGCCCTGCGTGATCCGGGGCTTGCCGAGTACATTGCTGCCTTGTTGCGCGAGACCCAGCTGCCGCCCTCGTTGATCAAGTTCGAGCTGACGGAAGCAGCTCTCATCAGTAATGTCGGCGCGGCGCGCGAGACACTGGACCGCCTGCATGCCATGGGGATCCAGCTGATGCTCGATGACTTCGGCACCGGCTATTCCTCGCTGAGTTACCTGCAGTTGTTTCCGTTCGATTTCGTGAAGATCGATCGTCCGTTCGTCAACAGCTCGGGTTCCGACCAGGCCAATACCGGCATGATGGCCGCGATGGTGCAGATGGCCGGCAGCCTGAAGCTGACTGCCATTGCCGAGATCATCGAAACCGAGGCGGCCGCCCGCGCACTGCAGGAAATGGGTTGTGAGTACGGGCAGGGATATTACTTCAGCGAGCCGATCGAGGCCGAGCTGGCTCTGCAGCGGCTGCGGACCCAACATCCTTTCCAGCCCACGCAGGCTACCGGCACTTTTGCGCCTCAGAAGGAGAAAGAGAAGGAGAAGGAGACGATTGGCGAGGAAACGGTGATGGTGCCGCCACTCGAGGTGGACGACTCGCCCACGATCATGATCCCGGCAACGTCCATCGGGTTTCCGCCCGACGACGATTCGCACTAACCGGCTGACAGCGTCACTGTCGTCACGTCTTGAGTTTGTACCCGGTGCGGAAGATGACCCAGACGGTGGCGAAGCATGCCAGCAGGAAAACCACGATCATGCCGAAGCTGACGACGATGTTGACATCCGCTACTCCATAGAAGCTCCAGCGGAATCCACTGATGAGATACACGACCGGGTTGAACAGCGCGACCTTCTGCCACAAGGGCGGCAACATGCTGATGGAATAGAAACTACCGCCGAGGAAAGTGAGCGGTGTAACGATCATCAGCGGCACGATCTGCAGCTTTTCCCACCCATCGGCCCAGATGCCGATAATGAAGCCGAAGAAACTGAAGGTCACGGAGGTCAGCAGCAGCGAAGCGACCATCCACACCGGGTGAGCTACCGTGAAGGTCACGAAGAGACGAGCGGTGACCAGAATGATGCTGCCCAGGATGACTGATTTGGTTGCGGCCGCGCCTATGTAACCGATGACGATCTCCGTAGTTGAGATGGGAGCCGACAGTATTTCGTAGATGGTTCCCGAGTACTTCGGCATGTAGATGCCGAAGGAGGCATTGGACACGCTCTCGGTGAGTATCGACAGCATGATGAGCCCGGGTACGATGAAGGCGCCATAACTGACACCATCGATTTGCGCCATGCGCGAGCCGATTGCAGCCCCGAAGACGATGAAATACAGCGAAGTCGAGAGCACCGGGGAGGCGATGCTCTGAAATATCGTGCGCCAGGTCCGGCTCAGCTCGAAGCCATAGATTGCCCGGATCGCGTGCACGTTCATCGGTTGGAACTCACGAGACTGACAAAGATGTCCTCCAGCGAGCTTTCGCTCGTCTGCAGGTCCCTGATACTGATGCCGTGCTCACCCAGCTTGCTCAGCAAGGTGGCGATTCCCGTGCGCTCGCGCTGGGTGTCGAATGTGTACACCAGATCTGTGCCATCGTTGGTGAGCTCGAGCTGCCATTGGGCAAGGTCGGCGGGAAGGCTCTGCAGCGGGTTGCGCAACTGCAGCGTGAGCTTTTTCCTGCCGAGCTTCTTCATCAGCACGGTCTTCTCCTCAATCAGGATGATCTCCCCCTTGTTGATGACACCGATGCGGTCGGCCATCTCCTGGGCTTCCTGGATGTAATGCGTGGTCAGGATGATGGTGACACCGCTCTGCCTGAGCCCGCGTACCATGTCCCACATTGCGCGCCGCAACTCCACGTCAACACCCGCGGTGGGCTCATCGAGGAACAGAATTCGCGGCTCGTGCGACAACGCCTTGGCAATCATGACCCTGCGTTTCATGCCGCCGGAGAGCGTTATGATCTTGGAGTCCCGTTTCTCCCACAGCGACAGGTCGCGGAGCACCTTTTCGAGGTACGCAGGATCAGGCGCCTTGCCGAACAGGCCTCGGCTGAACGCTACGGTGTCCCACACGCTCTCAAAGGAATCCGTAGTCAACTCCTGCGGGACGAGGCCGATCTTCGAGCGGGCCGCGCGGTACTCACGAATGATGTCGTGCCCGTCCGCGAGGATGACGCCGCGGGTGGGATTGACGATGCCGCAAATTATGCTGATCAGGGTAGTCTTGCCTGCACCATTGGGTCCGAGGAGGGCGAATATCTCGCCTTGCCGGATCTGCAGACTCACGTCTTTGAGCGCGTGCAGGCCCGAAGAATAGGTCTTGTAGAGATTTGAAACGCTGATGACTGGCTGCATGAGCTATTGTTGCCTATCAAAAGGCCGGAATGGATAGAAATTGACGCCGATCGACGCTAGCGATGAACCCCAGGAACCCGTGTTCGTTCCACACACGGAGCTGTCCGCCGATGCGCTGCGCGGCCTCGTGGAGTCCTTTGTGCTGCGCGAGGGGACGGACTACGGTGAGCGTGAGTTCTCGCTGGAGCAGAAGCTGGCTCATGTATATCGTCAGCTTGAACGCGGGGAGGCCCGGATTGTGTTCGATCCAAACACTGAAACCATCCACATCGTCCCTACGCAGCCACAGGGATCTTCTGCTGCGCGGATGCTGTCGCCCCGATCGAAGCCAGAATGACCAGCGCGATCGCAGTCCACTGCAGCGCTGTGAGCCACTCGTGCAGGTAGACATAGCCGATCAGCGCGCCGAAGGCGGGCTCAATGCTCATCAAGACACCGAACGTCCTCGCAGGCAGGCGAGTGAGCGCAATCATTTCCAACGTGTACGGAATTACGGTCGATAGGATTGCCACCGCGAGGCCGGGCAGCAGGATCGAGCTGGAGAACAATCCGTAGCCGCGGTCTGCCAGCCCGATTGGAACAATGATGACCGCCGAAATCACGCTGCCGAGCGCTGCGGTCTGGGTACCATGGTGGGCGCCGGCCTTTTGGCCGTAGATGATGTAGAGCGCCCAGCAGGCGCCAGCCGCCAGTGCGTAAAGCGCACCAACCGGATCGGTACCAACACCGATGTGAGTCACGGGCAGCAACAAGGTCAGGCCCGCCGCGGCCAGCAGGACCCAGCAGAAGTCGAGCACGCGATGGGAGGACAGTACCGCGACGGCCAAAGGGCCCGTGAACTCGAGCGCTACGGCAATACCGAGCGGCACCCGGTTCAGCGCGAGGTAATAGAGCAGGTTCATCACACCAAGCGAGACGCCGTAGACGGCCAACGGGCGCCATGTGCTCGACGTTATCCGGGCACGCCAAGGACGCATCAAGATGCACAGGATGATGGTTCCGAGGGCAATTCGGACCGCCACCATGCCGACCGGCCCGACGACGGGGAACAGGGTCTTTGCTATCGATGCGCCCGCCTGCACGGATGCCATCGCGGCCAACAGCAGGGTGATGGATAACAGGTTCGACATCCGGCTGATAAGCTGCTCCCTTCGTGGCGCCGCCACGAAACAAGACTATTCGTTACGCTATGGAATTAGAACATGTCGGGCACGCGGTCGAGGTCTTCCGCTCGGCGCGCGTTCCAGCGTGCAATGAACGGGCATTCATGCTTCATGCCGTCGGCATTGCAAGCGCCATTGCGAGAGATTCCACTGGTTGCGTTTTGCTGGTAGAGACCAGCGACGCACCTGCCGCAGTCGAGCATCTGCGACAGTACGAGATCGAGAGACTCAACAAACCACCTCCGCCTCCGCCACCACCGAAGCTGCATCCGCACGCCTGGGCCGGGAGTCTCATCTATGCCCTGCTCGTCACAGGTGTTGCAGTCGCAATCTCCAATGGTCTGTGGCGACTCGACGCGTTCGATGTAGGGGAGCTTGATGCAGGTCTCGTGCAGGAGGGACAGTGGTGGCGGGTATGGACAGCGCTGACCTTGCACCTGGACGGGCCGCATCTAGCTGCCAATACGGTAGCGGGAGTCTGGTTTGGTTACCTTGCCGCACGCCTGCTCGGCACGGGCACTGCCTGGTTCCTGGTCGTCATGGGAGCGGGTCTGGCGAACTGGATCGAGGCTTACTTCGGGCCCGCGATGCACCGCTCTGTTGGCGCATCTACCGCGGTGTTCACCGCTTTGGGGCTGCTGTCGGCGTACTCATGGCGGACGCGACTCGACTACCCACAGCGTTGGGCACTTCGCTGGGGTCCGCTTGTCGCGGGCCTTCTACTTCTGAGCTGGACCGGCACAGGCGGGCAGTCACTCGAGGAGCCGGGCGGCGGCGCGGGACAGACAGTCGATGTTGTCGCGCATGCGCTCGGATTTGGAGTGGGACTGTTGGCTGGGGCGGTTGCGGCACTGGAAGCCGTATCCCGCGTGTTGAATCGCGTGCCGCAGTGGCTCGCCGGCCTGCTCGCGCTCGTTCCGTTGGTCGTCGGATGGGTTCGCGCGCTGGGCAGTTGAGTGCTCGGTGCTGAGTTCCGCGCACGGCCGATTTTTCGAGCGCCGGGGTTCGTCAGCGCTGAGGTTCGTCAGCCCTGGTTCGTCAGCTCTGGCCGCTGGCGAGGACCTTGCGCAGTTGCCCGAGGTCGTGCAGCCGCTGCGCAGCTTTGCGAAGAGCGGTCACATTGGTGACTTCCGCATCATAGAGCGCCCGGTATTCGGCTTTGGCTTCGAGCCACTGCCGGGTGGTGATCTGCCACCGGTCGGCCAACGTGCCGGAGCATGCCGTGGTGGCGGCTGCCTGCCAGCGCTCACCTCTCGCTTCAAAACTCATGAGCCAATTTCCTGTTGCCATGTTTGGAACAGGTTGCACCGTGCATGTTACATGCCAGCGACAAAGCGTTGACAGGCGCAAGAAGGTGTTGGGAGTGTGACGTGCGTATCAGGCGTCGGTCGGCCGCGACGGTGCCTCACGAGCAACGCGCGGCGCGGACGGGCAATCAGCGCAAAGCGCGCAGAATCCGCGGTGTCGCGAGCCACATGAGCGCGGCATGCCCGGCGCGAGGCTTGCCATCGAACGACACGCACGCCACCGCGTTCTTTTTCATTTCGATGGGTAGCGAACCGCCACCGCCCAGCAGGCAGGCGGCGAGCAGGTGTCCCAGGCCCGGTTGATGGCCGACTACGGCTGTCAGCTTGCTGCGGTCCTGCGCGAGCATGTCCAAGACCGCCAGTGCCGGCTCACCCGGTGACAGCTCAGAGGCCTCCTCGGCCACCGGCCAGCCCGCGATATCCGTCAGAATCTGTGCAGTTTGCTTGGCGCGCACCAGCGGACTCGTGAACAAACGTTGCGGCCGCGGGGTGAGTTTCTTGAGTCCGGCTGCTGCCTTGCGTGCGCGGCGAATGCCAGCCGGTGAAAGGGGGCGGTCGGCGTCTTCATGCCATCGGTGACGGTCGCGGTCAAAGGCGATCGCGTGCCGGACGATCAACAGGTCCATCGAATCACGGCCCGGAGCTGGGCAGGGGCGCCACGCGCGGTGTGACTTCCTCTAATTTTGACTTCAACGTTTTCCATCGTCCCCGGACCTTGCGATAGGCGCGCGGATGCCGCTTCCGCGCCTTCGAAGCCCGGTCAGCATAGTGTGCAGCGAGCCGACCCATCAAGAACAGTGTCTCGGTAGGCAACCCTTTCGGCGGCACCGCGGCAAGAGCCTGCAGCCGCTTGCCGGCTATATCGGCATCCTGTTGCATCCCGAGCTTTTCCTGCCACCGGCGCAACGAACGCACCATTGCATTCGCAGGTTTCCCGAAGAGGGCAGCGACCGATTCCAGGACGTAGCGCAGTTTTTTTACTCTCCCGCGGACCGCGTGGTACGACTCCGTCGGGGATTGCGCAGTGAGTGAGTTGGCGCCCTTGCGCACCTTCTTGTAACGCGCGCGGATCAATTCGGGCACCAATTCGAGTGCAGGCGCTCCCGGCCCGTCGGGTGCACCCGACTCCGAGGGTTGGGCCAGTGCGAGCCGCAACTTGCCGAGATCTTTCTGCACTGCACTCGAGTCGAGAAGCGTCAGCATCCTGGTACGCACCCGCGCACGCTCGGAGCGTAGGTGCTGCTTGAGCGGTTCCAGAATCGCCTGGTCCGCCTCGGACAGCTCGTGGTTGAATGTATCCAGCTCCAGGAGCGCTACATCCAGATCACGTGCCTCGCCCAGGGCGCGCAACGCCTTCTTGAGGGTCGGTCGGATTCGTACCAGCGATGTGGGAAGGTACGTGCCGAACTGCCGCAGGATGGCATCCATTCGGCGCCCCGCCACGCGCAGGTCGTGAAGTTCCTCGGGGTCGTCTCCCAACCGCGCGCCGGGCTCGTGAAGATCCCATGCGGACAGGTAGCGGCGGAGGTTTGCGAGAGCAACTTCATCGATACGCATCGACGCACTGACTGCGGTCGGTGCGAGCTCTGGAGGCGGCGCGGGCGCGAGGCCGACGGATTTCAAGCCTTGTGAAAACTTGCTGTCGGATGCTGATTCGAGCGAGCAACCGTTCCGAAGCGCATTGACCAACGTTTGCAGGGGTTCGTGAGCCTCTGTGAGGGCTTCAACCTCGACGCGCTGAATGCTGGTCTGCGGTTGACCATGCGGACGGGAGATCACAGTCTCGTCGAGCGCGATTTCCCCTAGCGGCTTTTCGTCGTTTGCCGCGTGCACTGCATACCGCTGTCTCGAAGTATGCACTTCGAACAACGGTTGTAATGGATGCGCGCCGCTCACAGCATGTACACGGATTCCAACAGGACCCGTCGACCGTGCGATCGACTCGCTTTCCGTGTTCTCGAGCGTTTCGCTCAGCTCCCGGCGATCAGCCATCTCGGCGCTCTTGGAACGAAGCGACTTGAGTGTGGCCTCCGACTTTCCATCCTCTGAGCGTATGCGCAGTGCGAAGCCGGCACGGTGAATGCGCCAGTCGTCGGTATCGAAGTAAGTGTCGAATATCTTCAGCGTCGAGCGCGGTTCGAGCACGAGCCCGTCAATGGTGCCGTGATCGTCGAGCCATCGACGCACTGACGCGAGATCTGTGGAGGCAAGCTGCCACTCCACTTCGCGTCCATCCTTGTGACTGGGAGCTTCTTGGGGGACGGGGTGGGGGCTAGATGACATTTGTGTGACAGTCTAAGGCACCGCAGTACCTGGGTCACGGCCGGCGCTCACCGCATTTGCCGCATGATCGATGCGACAGAATACGGTGAGCCGGGGCTCCTCGGTGGGCCAGATCCGGTTCAGGATTTCGATCCGGGAAGGTCGAACACCAGAACCTCTGCCTGACTACCTTGCTTCAACACCAATTCTGCTACGTCGCTCAGCTTCAAGGCATCACCGGTGTGCAGGGCGGTTCCGTTTGCTGTCACGGTGCCGCGTGCAACATGCACATAGATCCTTCGACCGGTTTTGACGTTTAGCGTGGCGGTTTCCGTGCCGTCAAACAAGCCGGCGTACACGCGAGCATCCTGATGAATGAGGACCGAGCCGTCAGCTTGGTCAGGAGAGGCAATGATACGCAGGCGGCCGCGCTTTTCCTCCACTGAAAACCGCCTTTCCTCGTAGCTGGGCGGGATGCCCTGTGCGTTGGGCTGGATCCAGATCTGCAGGAAATGCACCGGCTCGCTGCTCGAGGGGTTGAACTCGCTGTGGCGCACGCCTGAGCCCGCGCTCATTCGCTGAACGTCGCCGGGACGGATCGTGGAACCGTTGCCGATCGAGTCCTTGTGTGCGAGCTCACCGCTCAGCACGTAGCTGATGATCTCCATGTCGCGGTGTGCGTGTGTGCCGAACCCGGCGCCCGCCTGGACGCGATCTTCATTGATCACGCGCAACGGACCGAACTCGACGTGCTGAGGGTCGTAGTAGTCCGCGAAGGAGAACGTGTGGAAGGACTTGAGCCAGCCGTGGTCGGCATAGCCCCTCTCATTGCTGCGTCGAATTTCGGTCATAGAGCCTCCTGTGGTTGCGAAGAAGAATAAGGCCCACAAATCGAATGAAAAAGAGCAAAATTCGGCTCATACCAATCAATAAAATGGATAGGAAGTGGCACTGGCTAAGACTTCGCTCGAGCAATGGGCCGTGCTGGCCGCCGTGGTGGATCACGGAGGTTTCGCCCAAGCCGCCATGGCGCTGAACCGGAGCCAATCAGCCGTCAGCTACGCGGTGGCGCGGCTCCAGGAAGCCCTCGCTGTTCCCTTGCTCGTCATTGAGGGGCGCAAGGCGGTTTTGACCGCTCACGGGCGCGTTCTGCTGAAGCGGTCGCGCTCGTTATTGGCCGACCTGGGAAAGCTCGAGCTGCTGGCGCGCAGTCTCAGCCAGGGATGGGAGCCCGAGCTGCGGCTCGTGGTCGATGCTGCATTCCCGCGCGAGCGGCTCCTCAGCATCGTCGGGGAGCTTCAGCAGCTCTGCCCGAACACCCAGATGCAGCTATCGGATGCCGTGTTGTCGGGTGCGGAGGATGCGATCGTGGATGGGACCGCGGACGTCGTAGTCACGACTCGAGTGCCGCCAGGTTACCTCGGCGATTGGCTCTTGGACGTAACGTTCGTCGCGGTAGCGAAGGCGGACCACGCCCTGTTCAGTTTCGATCACGCATTGACGCCCGCTGATCTCACACGCCACGCGCAGGTGGTCATACGCGACTCGGGCGTCAAGCAGCCTCGGGACGATGGGTGGCTTGGGGCTGAGCTTCGCTGCACGGTGAGCAGTATGGAGGCATCGCTAGCTACCGTTGAGGCTGGCCTCGCTTACGCATGGCTGCCGGAGCACCTGATACAAGGCCCGTTGGACCGGGGAGTCATCCGTCGCCTGCCCCTTGTGGCTGGCGGGTCGCGGAACGTTCCGCTCAATCTCGTGTTGGTCAATGCTGATCTGGCGGGGCCTGCCGCCCGCGCTGCCGTTGAAGCTTTCCAGAGGCATCGTCCGCTTACTCAGCTGGTCCGCGCTGCCCCGTAGCTCTCCATCATGAGGCCTGTGCCACCGCGTGAGACGTGAGCGACCACTGCCGTCCGCCGGTGTAGCTTTGTGACGGTCCCCAGGTTGATCGCGAATGCCAGCACGACCTGCTGTCCCTTGCGCAACCCCAGATTGGTGGTTTCGATGAAAACGCCCGTAGCGCTCAGATTGACGGCCTTGCACAGTTTCCTGCGCCCACCCGGAATAGTGATGTAGACAACGGTCCGAGCACGGTGCCTCGTATGAAGGCGGCGTTCCACTTGAAATGAGCCTCGCGTAATTCTATTAGTTGTGCGTCGCGAACCCGAGCCATTATGCCGTCGTCCGGCCCTGCGCCGTGCACCGCTTCAACTTAATTGCGCAGTGATTTTGGATTGCGGCACAGCTGCCGGCAAGGGGTGCTTCAGGTCGCTTCGATTGGGGCCAAGACGTTCGGCTCGGACAGCGCCTGCGTCATTAAGTGAATTCGCGACTGTGAGCTGCATCACGTTGCGGTGCCGCTGAGCGCGCGTGACAACCATGGTAGTGTCTGACACCTTGCCGGGGCGCTGGGTCAAGAGGTCATCATGAACTGGATCGTTGTGCTCGTCATCGTTGGGATCGTGCTCGTCTTGATCTCGACGTACAACCGGCTGGTCACTGCGCGCAATGCCTTCAAGAACGCGTTTGCACAGATTGATGTGCAGCTCACCCGGCGGTATGACCTGATCCCGAACCTGGTGGAAACGGCCAAGGGATACATCAAGCACGAGCGCGAGACTCTCGAGGCCGTGATCAAGGCGCGCAATGTCGCGTACGCGGGCTTGAAGACGGCCGCCGCGGATCCGGGCAACGCGGTTGCCGTTCAGCAGCTGTCAGGCGCCGATCAACAGCTGGGAGGTGCGCTGGGCCGCCTGCTGGCGGTCGCCGAAAGCTACCCGGATCTGAAGGCCAACCAGAACATGATGCAAGTGTCGGAAGAGCTCACTTCGACCGAGAACAAAGTCGCGTTCGCCCGGCAGGCCTACAACGACTCGGTCATGAGCTACAACAACGCCCGCGAAGTCTTTCCGAGCAGCATCATTGCCGGAATGTTCAACTTCCAGCCCGCGAGTGCGTTGGAGATTGCCAAGCCCGAAGCGCGCGAAGCCCCCAAAGTCAGTTTTACCTGACGCGAGCCCGCCACCGAGCCAGGCGCCCCCTCAAATGGATTTCTATGCACGGCAGGCTGCGGCACGTGGCCAGACGCGCTGGCTGGTAATCGGGTTCGTTCTTTCCCTGCTCGCTGTCGCGCTGGCGCTGGACCTGGTGTTGTTCACCTTCCTGTCGTCCTCGAAAGCGGACGGACGCGCAGGTCCGTTGGTGTTCGCGGCAGCGAATCCGGGCGTGGCGCTGTTCTCCACGCTGCTCGTAATGGGCGTGCTTGGTCTTGCGAGCCTGTACAAGTCGATGGAGCTGCGCGGGGGCGGTGGTGTCGTTGCGCGCAATCTCGGCGGGGTGCTGGTCGCGCAGGACACGACTGATCTGCAACGCAAGCGGCTGTTGAATGTCGTGTCGGAGATGGCGATCGCTTCGGGTGTGCCTATGCCCGAGGTGTATGTGCTCGAGCAGGAGTCGGCGATCAATGCGTTTGCGGCCGGGCACACACCTGCGAATGCCGCGGTGACGGTGACTCAAGGCGCGCTCGACCGGCTGAATCGCGACCAGTTGCAGGGAGTGATCGGGCACGAGTTCAGTCACATACTGAACGGGGACATGCGCCTGAACGTGCAATTGATGGGATGGGTGTTCGGGCTGTTCGTAGTCGCGTTGATCGGCCGACTCATCCTCAACTTCAGTCCTCGCGACCGCCGGGGTAACAACGGAATCGTCGCGCTGGGCTTTGCGGTCATGGTGCTGGGGTACGTCGGACTGTTCTTCGGCCGTCTCATGCAAGCGGCGGTGTCACGTCAGCGGGAGCGATTGGCTGACGCCTCCGGTGTGCAGTTCACGCGCAACCCGCAGGGGCTCAAGGAGGCGCTGGTCAAGATTGCAGCTACGCCGGACGGCTCGGTGCTGACTACGCCGCATGCCGAGCAGGCGGCGCACATGTTTTTTGCTGAAGGGTTGAATCGCTTTTTCGCCACTCATCCGCCGATTCTGGAGCGAATTCGTGAGTTGGATCCGCAATTCGACGAGCGCGAGCTCGCGCGTGTCGCGGCTGAGTATGAACGGGCTGACGCGGCGGGGGAGGACGCCAGCCAGGCAGGCGCCGGTGTGGGACGCGCAGACGCTGGCCCCACGGACGCGGCAGGCGGTGCGCGTGTTGGTATGGCGGGTGGCTCGGCATTTGCCGCTGGCGATGCCGGTCTCGGTGGTGCCGCCGGCCTGCGAGGCCGTGCCGGCCCGCCGACGCTGAACGTTGCGACGCCCGGTGTCAGCGCATCTTCGCTCGCTGGATCGGTGGATGCGGCCCACATCCGACAGGCACAAGCCATTCATGCGGCACTGCCTGACAGCGTGCGCGAATTCCAATCACCGGGGAGGGCGCAGGCTTTCGTGCTCGCGTTACTTCTAAGCAAGGAGCCTGACGTCCGCCAAACTCAGTTGGCTGTGTTGGGGCAGTCACTGAGCGTTGGCAACTTCGCGTTTATTCAGCAGATCGAACCTGTGGTTGACGCCATCGACCCCATGTTGCGACTACCGGCGCTGCAGCAGGTCTTCCCGTCGCTGCGCCGTGCCCCGGTCGCGCAACGCCGGGCGCTCGCTCAACTCGCATCACAACTCATCCATGCTGACGCTCGCATCGACGCCTTCGAATTCTCCCTCGCCAAGTTGCTCGAAACACTGTTGAACGATGAGTTGGATGCCAGCGCACCTCACGGCACTGCCTCATTGGAAGACGCGCAAGAGGAAATCAACGTGTTGTTCGCTACTCTCGCCCAACTAGGGGCTCAGGATGAGCACAGCGCGCAGATCGCCTATGAGGCGGGTATGACAGTGGTGCTGCCGATGCGGCCTCCCGAGTACGCGCCTTTGAGCGACTGGCCTCGGCAATTGAGCAATGCCTTGCCGCGTCTGGGCCGGCTGAGCCCGCTTGCCAAGAAAACCGTCATTGATGGGCTGGTGAAGACGATTACCAGCGACGAGGTGATGACGGAGGCGGAGGCGGAGTTGCTGCGCACGGTGTGCGCGTTGCTCCACTGTCCTCTCCCGCCGTTGCTGGCAAGCCCGCCAGGCTAGGCGCGGTTCAGAAAAGTCCGGATCTCGGCGCCGAAGCGCTCGAGGTCGATCAGAAACGAATCATGGCCTTCGATGCAATCCAACGGGGCAAACGACGTTGCCGCCCCTGCCTGCTCGAATGACTTCGCCAGCCGCTCCTGCTCGTCGATCGCAAACAACATGTCCGATTCGACACCGATGACCAGGGCCTTCTCGATGCGAGCGCGCGCGAGGACCTCGGTGTGCGAGCCGCCATGGGCGGCGAGATCAAAGCGGTCCATTGCGCGCGAGATGTACAGGTAGCAGTTGGGGTCGAAAGCGCGCACAAAGCGCCGTGCGTGCGCTTCAAGATAGCTCTGAATAGCGAACTCGGGTGCGAACGCGCCATCTTGCTTTTCGGTGGCGGGTTGACGCCCGAAACGTTCGCGCCACTCGTGAGCGGAGCGATACGTCATCATGCCGAGCTTGCGCGCTATACGCATGCCCGTCGCTGGGGGCTGTTCGTCCGTGTAAGCACCGCCGCGCCAGTCGGGGTCGCGCAAAATTGCTTCACGTTGAATTGAACGCAACGCTATCGCAAATGGCGATGCAGCTGCCGACCCGGAAATACTGATGAGCCGCCGTGTCGCTCCCGGAAACTGCGCGGCATAGGCCAACACGACCATGCCACCCAACGACGGCCCGATAACTGTGTTGGCGCGCTCGATCTTGAGTGAACGCAACGCCTCATAGCCTGCGCGAGCGATGTCCTCTACGGACAGGTCAGGGAATGCGAGGCGGTAGGCCGCGCCCGTGGCAGGGTTGATCGATGCCGGCCCGGTCGAGCCAAAGCAACTGCCGAGCGAGTTCACGCACACGACGAAGAAGCGGTTGGAATCGATCGCGAGTCCGGGACCCACCATTCCCTCCCACCAACCTTCGTTGGAATCCGCAGGAGAGGATGCCGCATGCGCAGACGGTGAAAGTCCTGTGAACAGAAGAATGGCGTTGTCGCGCGCTTCGTTCAGCGTGCCCCAGGTTTCGTATGCAATACGAGCGCCGTGTAACTGTCCTCCGCGCCACATTGGGAACGGATCGGGAAGCACGGCGAAGCGTCGCGCGTCCGCGCGAGGTTGTGTCCCTGGATTGTTCACAGCCGCATTCACGGCTCGGGATCGCTGCCGTCCGGAATTCCCTCGAAGAGCGGCGTGGATAGATAGCGTTCGGCGGTGTCGGGCAGCATGGCCAGGATCACGGAGCCTGCCGGCGCTTCTGCCGCTACTTTGAGGGCCGCTGCAAAGGTGCCACCCGAAGAGATTCCGCAGAAGATGCCTTCGCTGCGCGCCAGTGAGCGGGCGGCCTCGATGGCCTCGACATCCGTGACCGGCAGAATTCGATGCGCCACTTCCCGATCGAGCACCTGCGGCAGGAAATCAGGCGTCCAGCCCTGAATCTTGTGCGGCGCCCAGGCCTTGCCAGACAGGAGCGACGCGCCCGCCGGCTCCGTCGCAATGATCTGTGTGTCGGGTCGGGCCAGCCGGATCATCTGGCCCACGCCGGTCAGCGTTCCACCCGTGCCCCATCCGGTCACGAAGAAGTCGAGGCGCGAGCTTGCGAAGTCCTGGAGGATTTCGGGGCCGGTGGTGTTGCGGTGATAAGCGGGATTGGCCTCGTTCTCAAACTGCCGCGCCAGAAACCAACCGTGCTTCTGGGCCAGCTCCGCTGCCTTCTTGACCATGCCGGTGCCGCGCTCGGCAGCCGGTGTCAGAATGACTTTGGCGCCGAGCAGCCGCATGATCTTGCGGCGCTCGACCGAGAATGTCTCCACCATGAGCGCGACAAAGGGATAGCCTTTGGCCGCGCAAACCATCGCTAGCGCAATTCCGGTATTGCCGGAGGTGGCTTCAACGACGGTCTGACCTGGTTTCAGCGCGCCGGAGCGTTCCGCATCTTCGATGATGGCGATCGCGAGCCGGTCCTTCACCGAGCTGAGCGGGTTGAAGAACTCACACTTCACATACATCGTGATGCTCTTGGGCGCCAGGCGCTGGATCTTCACGATGGGCGTGTGGCCGATGGTGCCGAGGATGTTGTCGTAGATCATGGAACCTTCTTATGCGCTTGCGTGATGGACGCCGCAACGAATGGTCGAGCCTCACCAAATGCCGGATCGTTATACTAGAGTTGCGCGCATCTCATGACCAGACTGCAGAAACTGTTAGCCGCCGCGGGGCTCGGGTCGCGGCGAAGCATCGAACAATGGATCCGGGACGGCCGCATTACAGTGGCTGGGCGGGTCGCACAGCTTGGCGATCGTGCCGGCCCGACGGACGAGGTGCTGCTCGACGGCCGCAAACTCGATCTGGAGGCGACACAGGCGCCCGAACGAGAGATTCTGCTTTATCACAAGCCTGTCGGCGAGATGACGACCCGCGCCGATCCGCAGGGCCGCCCCACGGTCTTCGAGCGTCTTCCGCAGCCCCGCAATGGCCGATGGATCACGGTCGGGAGGCTGGATGTCAACACGTCCGGTTTGCTGCTGTTCACGACTGACGGCGAGCTGGCTCATCGCCTGATGCATCCCTCGAGCGAGATCGATCGCGAATACCTCGTGCGTATTCGCGGGCGTCCCTCGCAGTTCGCTCTCAACCAATTGCTCGAGGGCGTGGCGCTCGAGGACGGCGCGGCTCGTTTCGACAACATCGTCCAGGACGAGACTGACGGCAGCCACACGACGTTCCGAGTCGTGCTGCACGAGGGCCGCAATCGCGAGGTGCGCCGGATCTGGAGCGCTATTGGGTTCGAAGTGAGTCGCCTGATGCGAATCCGCTACGGGCCGATCGATCTTCCCCGCGACCTGCGACCTGGTGGCTGGCGCACAGCCGATGCTCAGCTGGCGGCAAAATTGGCGCGGGCTGTCCACTTGCCGGAGGCATAAGCGTTTAGATAGGTAAGGGCGTGAGCGTGGATACGAAGCTGCGCCGCGGCATGCTCCTTGCGATGCCTTCGGTGTACAGACCCAGGAGATTGGCTGATGCAGGTCTTGGTCAACTGCGACGATCCTCTGTGCTGCGATGAAAATCTGTTCCAGCGGGTCGAAGGCGTCATTGCGGGAACGCTGGAGCGTTTCAGTAGCCGGATCTCGCGCGTTGAAGCGCATTTGAGCGACGTTAGCGACGCAAAGCACGATAATCGTGACAAAGTCTGCAGCCTCGAAGCGTGGGTCGGGGGGGCCGTGTCGGTGACTGCGAGCCATGAGGCCGCCACTCTCACGGAGGCGATTCACGATGCCACCGACAAGCTCGAGCGGCTCGTCGCCCACGCCATCCAGGAACTGGATGCGGCTTTCGGCCACCCCAAGGTGGGAGCCTCGCCTTCCCGGTGAGGGGTTCAGGAGCGTCTCGGGCGAGGCCTTCGGCCCGGTCGGTTTGAAAAAAAGACCCCCCAACCGGCCAGAAGCCAGCAAATACCGCGCCAACATGCATTGACACCCCAACCCGCGGAAATCAGAATACGCGGCTCGTTTTCGCGGAGGGGTACCCAAGCGGCCAACGGGAGCAGACTGTAAATCTGCCGGCTTACGCCTTCGTAGGTTCGAATCCTACCCCCTCCACCACTCAAGGGCCGGGGTCGGCTCGGATCCTTAAGTCGTGGGCGGCAGGCGGGTACGGCATCAGCGGGTGTAGTTCAATGGTAGAACCTCAGCCTTCCAAGCTGATGACGTGGGTTCGATTCCCACTACCCGCTCCATTGAGTCCGCCCACGTAGCTCAGTCGGTAGAGCACGTCCTTGGTAAGGACGAGGTCACCGGTTCGATTCCGGTCGTGGGCTCCAACCTGCGGAAGGTTGGATGTAAGTTGAGCGTCAGAGTTTTCCGAGGATTTACGCCATGTCGAAAGAGAAGTTCGAACGCAGCAAGCCGCACGTGAACGTGGGGACGATTGGTCACGTGGACCATGGGAAGACGACGCTGACGGCGGCGCTGACGAAGGTGATGGCCGAGACGTACGGCGGTCAGTTCATGGCGTATGACCAGATCGACAAGGCGCCGGAAGAGAAGGCGCGTGGAATCACGATTTCGACGGCACACGTGGAGTACCAGAGCAAGGAGCGTCACTACGCGCACGTGGACTGCCCCGGTCACGCGGACTATGTGAAGAACATGATCACGGGTGCGGCGCAGATGGACGGAGCGATTCTGGTGGTGTCGGCAGCGGATGGCCCGATGCCGCAGACGCGCGAGCACATTTTGTTGGCGCGCCAGGTGGGTGTGCCGTACATCGTGGTGTTCATGAACAAAGCGGACATGGTGGACGACAAGGAGCTGCTGGAGCTGGTTGAGATGGAAGTCCGTGAGCTGCTGTCGGTGTACAAATTCCCCGGGGATGAGACCCCGATTGTGATTGGATCGGCGCTGAAGGCGCTGGAAGGGGACAAGAGCGAGATTGGGGTGCCGGCGGTGGTGAAGCTGGTGGCGGAGATGGACCGGTACATTCCAATCCCCAAGCGCGAGGTGGAGAAGCCGTTTTTGATGCCGGTGGAGGATGTGTTCTCGATTTCCGGTCGTGGCACGGTGGTGACGGGGCGCATTGAGCGCGGGATCGTCAAGGTGAACGACGAAGTGGAGATTGTGGGGCTGAAGGCGACGGTGAAGACGATCTGCACGGGCGTGGAGATGTTCCGCAAGCTGCTGGATGAGGGGCAGGCGGGAGATAACGTAGGCGTACTGCTGCGCGGAACGAAGCGCGAGGACGTGGAGCGCGGTCAGGTATTGGCCAAGCCCGGGAGCATCACGCCGCATACGAATTTTGAGGCGGAAGTGTACGTGCTGACCAAGGAAGAGGGCGGGCGGCACACGCCGTTTTTCAAGGGGTATCGGCCGCAGTTTTACTTTCGCACGACGGATGTGACGGGAGCGATCGAGTTGCCGGCGGGCACGGAGATGATCATGCCCGGGGACAACATCAAGATTAACGTGGAGCTGATCAGCCCGATTGCGATGGAAGAGGGGCTGCGCTTTGCCATCCGTGAGGGCGGCAAGAC
>Ga0307511_10001053_pt1 | contig 29379 bp, 20 predicted proteins | sample 13_EM_MG_FD_200266 | JGI IMG/M metagenome (GOLD analysis project Ga0307511, IMG submission 200266) | Populus trichocarpa ectomycorrhiza microbial communities from riparian zone in the Pacific Northwest, United States - 13_EM | ecosystem: Host-associated > Plants > Roots > Unclassified | place...
TGTGAGGTGCAGGCTGTAATGGCCAAAGCCCCTGGCCTGTAAAAGGGTGTCAGCAGCATTCATGGTGAGGAAAAGGGTCATCAGCGCGATCTCTGTCAGCAGAATGTAATTGGCGTCACTGCGGGGCCATCCATCCAGGTCGTGGCTGATAAAACGCCGGAGTTTAAGAATATTCCGGCGGCAGAGGAATATCACGCAGACGGTGAATACCCCCACGGCCAGGAACTCGAAAGCATTGATAAGAAGAGGATACAGGGATCCGAGGGGAGGGGCGAAAAGGCGGTGCGTCCCCAATATGCCATCCAGGACTATTTCCAGCACTTCCAGGTTGATGATAACAAACCCCGCATAGATGACAAAATGCATCAATGCGACCAGGGGATTGCGGAACATTTTCTTTTGACCGAAGGCCAGCAGCAGGACATTTTTCCATCGCCGGCCCGGCTGGTCATTATAGGCTTCTTCTTTGCCCAAAAGGATATTCCGGCGAATCTGCCCGGTCTTCTTGCTGAACCACCAAATGGCAACAACGGCTGCCAGGATGAACAGGATTTGCTGAAGGAAGGCCATAGAATTATTTATGGCGTCTAAGATAGTGAAATGCCATATAACTTCCACCACACATCTGCCAATCCATCCCCTGCCTGCATTTACCCAATTGTATATACAACTACCCTATTTTTTAAACGGGAGCCACCCACCCAATTGCATATACAACTCAAAAAGACATATATACCCCCGGAGTGGCATCCCTCCATCTGAACTTCCCTCCTTTGTAACCTCCACTTAGTTATTTTAAGCCAAACACAGGTCCCGGTTTATCCGCACACTCGCCCGGGCTCCGCTCGTAACCTTCGTCCGGGCTTCGTTCCAGACCTTCGGTATGAACACTGTTCAGCCCTCGGTCGATATCCTTCGCTTTGCCCGGTTATGGACAAGACCCTTCCAGCGTTTATTGCGTTTTGCGGTTATTGCTTTAATTTGTGCGCGGGACGTCCCGGAGGAACGGATGAACCCGGATAAACGCTCAATTACCAAAATGAAGAAATATATCCTTACAGAGCAGGTGGCTGAAAAGAAGTTAAGACGTATGGCCTATGAGATCCTGGAAAACAATTCAGGAGAACAGCGATTGATCCTTGCAGGGATCCGGGAGAATGGGAGTGTGATCGCGGAGTATCTCCGGGACCTGTTGATGGAGATCACCGGGGGGCAGGTATCCATAGAGTTGATCTCGATCTCACTCGATAAAAGAAATCCCCGGGAGGTGACGCTGAGCGGGACGTTGAGTGGAGCATCGAACGGAAAGATGACATTTGACGACCAGGTGATCATCGTAGTAGACGATGTGGCCAGCAGCGGTAAAACCCTTTTGTATGCCATGAAACCTTTCTTGGAATATCATCCCCGTAAAATAGAGTCGCTGGTGCTGGTGGGGCGTACCCATAAGGCTTTCCCGGTGCAGCCTGACTATACGGGGCTCTCCCTTTCCACCACCCTGCAGGAGCATATATATGTCGAAGTGGGGGATGGCCGGGTAAAAGGGGCCTGGCTGGAATAAGAGGACGGACACCCGCACTTCCAAAGGGGCATTTTCTATCCACATCCGTGGAAAAAAATATACATTAAAATAGATTAAAAAAGGCAGATGGAATAGGGTTTTAAGGCTCAAAAAGGGTAGATTTGCAATCCTCCCTAAATTAGGGTAGCATTCAGTTAAATCGTTGCCAAAATTGAGTATGGAAGAAAATAACAGGCCACTGGAAACCCAGGATAACAATCGCATCGTCCCCGTAAATATAGAAGAGCAAATGAAAACGGCCTACATCGACTATTCTATGTCGGTGATCGTAGGCCGGGCTTTGCCGGATGTGCGGGATGGATTGAAACCTGTTCATCGCCGTGTTTTGTTCGGGATGAGTGAATTAGGTAATACCAGCAACAAACCTTACAAAAAGTCCGCCCGTATCGTCGGGGAAGTGATGGGGAAGTTTCACCCCCATGGAGACAAATCCATTTACGATACGATGGTCCGTATGGCCCAGGAATGGAACATGCGTTATGTGCTGATAGATGGCCAGGGAAACTTCGGGAGCCAGGATGGCGACGACCCTGCGGCCATGCGTTATACGGAAGCCCGGTTGCACAAGATGGGGGAGGCGATGCTGGAAGACATCGAAAAAGATACGGTTGACTTCCAACTGAATTTTGACGATTCGCTGAAGGAGCCTACTGTATTGCCCAGCCGTATTCCCCAACTGCTGCTCAACGGCAGCAGCGGTATTGCTGTCGGGATGGCGACCAACATGATGCCCCATAACCTGTCAGAGGTTATCGATGGCTGTATTGCTTATATCGACAAGCGCGATATCACGATAGACGAACTGATACAATATGTCAAAGCCCCGGATTTTCCTACCGGCGGTATTATTTATGGCATGGAAGGGGTGAAGGCCGGTATGCATTTCGGAAGGGGCAGGGTAGTGTTGCGCGGCAAGCTGAATGTCGACACCAAGGCCAGCGGAAGAGAGACGATCATCATTACCGAAGTGCCTTACCAGGTCAACCGGGATGCCCTGTGCGACCGGATCGGTCAACTGGTGAATGAAAAGGTGCTGGAAGGGATCGCCCACATCAATAATGAATCCAACAGTAAAGAAGGCACCCGTATCGTCATCGACCTGAAAAGGGATGCGGTGGCGAATGTGGTGATCAACCAGCTGTATAAACACTCCGAACTGCAGACTTCTTACGGGATCAATAATGTGGCCCTGGTGAAAGGAAGGCCCCGTACGCTGAATATCCGGGATATGATCAGCGAGTTTGTCGAATTCCGTCACGAAGTGGTCATTCGCCGTACCCAGTTCGAGCTGAAAGAGGCGGAAAAGAAAGCGCATATCTTAAGGGGCTTCCTCATCGCCCTGGACCACCTGGATGAAGTGATTGCCCTGATCCGTGCCAGCTCTACGCCGGAGATCGCCAAAGACAGCCTGGTAAATGCGGGCTGGGGGTTGGATGAGATCCAGGCAAAAGCTATCCTGGAATTACGCTTGCAGCGTCTTACCGGAATGGAAAGGGACAAGATCCGGGCCGAGTATGACGAATTGATGAAGCTGATCAATTACCTGCAGGAGCTGCTGGCAGATGAAGGCAAAAGGTTCGAAGTGATCAAAAAAGAATTACTGGAAGTTAAAGATAAATGGGGGGATGCCCGTAAGACGGAGATCACCTATCTCGACGATGAAGTGAGCATTAAAGATCTCATCCGTGAAGAAGATGTGGTGATTACGATCTCACATCTGGGCTATATCAAACGTACTTCTGCGACAGAATTCCGTCAGCAGCGCCGGGGAGGCCGGGGAGCTATCGGGGGTAAGACAAGGGATGAGGATTATATAGAACATCTGTTCGTCGCCTCCACCCATCATACGATGCTCTTCTTTACGGAAAAAGGAAGGTGTTACTGGCTGAATGTCTATGAAATACCGGAAGGTGAAAAATCCAGTAAGGGCAGGGCTATTCAGAACCTTATCCAGATCCCCCAGGACGATAAGGTCAGGGCCATCCTGGATGTAAAGGACCTGAAAGACGAGGCTTTTGTCAATACCCATGCGATCGTATTATGTACCAAGCAGGGGGTGATCAAAAAAACTTCCCTGGCAGACTTCAGCCGTCCCCGTCAGACGGGCGTCAATGCTATTACCATTGTAGAAGGCGACCGATTGCTGGAAGCCAGGCTGACTGATGGTAACTCAGAGATCCTGATGGCAGTCCGCAGCGGAAGGGCCATTCGTTTTGAAGAGCAGAAGGTACGCCCGACCGGTCGCGGAGCTATCGGAGTGGGGGGGATTGAAGTAGATGATGCCACCGATGAAGTCATTGGCATGATCTGTGTCAATAGAGATGATAAATCCCGGACGGTCCTGGTGGTTAGTGAAAAAGGATATGGGAAAAGGACTCCTCTTGACGAATACCGTATCACCAACAGAGGTGGAAAAGGCGTCAAGACGATGAGCGTAACGGATAAGACCGGCAAGCTGGTGGGGATCCTGGATGTCACCGAGGAGGAAGATCTGATGATTACCTGTAAGAGTGGCGTCACGATCCGGATGCCCGTAAATGGGATCAGCGCACAGGGAAGGGCCACACAGGGTGTAAAATTGATCCGGATCGATGAAGATGACGAGATCGCAGCGATCACCAAGCTGGATAAGCTGGAAGAAGGGAATGGAGTTATTTCGGCGGTAGCGGAAGGAAGTGAAGGTATGACGGCAGGCGGTGAGATTGGCGGAGAAGCCACTGACAGTGAGCCTATTGTGCCAGAATCTTGAAATTAAAATTTAAACTCCTTAAAATAATAACTATGAACGTTTCTAAACGACTCTTCCTAACGGGAGTATTAGCCCTTGCCGGATTCGGGCTGTTTGCACAGAATGCGGATAAGGCTAAGGACCTTCTGAAATCAGGTAAGCTGCCTGAAGCTAAAGCTGAGATCGACAAAGTACTGGCCGTGGAAAAAAATCAGAAGACCGGGGAAGCCTGGTATTACAAGCTAAAGATCTACAATGCCATCGCTGCCGATAGCAACCAAAGAACTAAATATCCCGATGCCCGGGACCAGGCGTTTGAAGCGTTAAAGAAATATACAGATGTCGATGATAAGAAATTGTTGCTCCTGCAGATGGACGGTTACAAGCCCGTCAATGAGATCTACCAGGGATATTTCCAGGTAGGGGCCAATGAATACAATGCAGCTAAGTACGATGATGCGCTGAAAAGTTTCAGCGGAGCCCTGCAGACCAGCGCCTTTATGAATTCCAAGGGATGGACCAACCTGAAGATCGATACCACCTCTACTTTATATGCCGGTATCTCTGCAGAGAAAGCGGGTAAAAAGGATACGGCTGCCGTTTATTACGGAAAATTAGCCGAAGCCAAGATCGCCAACATCAATGGCTCCAACATGGTGGAGATCTACAAATGGCTGGTAGATTATTACAATCAGAAAAAGGATGCGGCTAATACCCAGAAGTATATAACGCTGGCTAAGGAACAATACCCTGATGACCTCTTCTGGCCCAGCACCGAGCTGGACAACCTGCGGGAAAAAGGGAATAAGGATTCTTTATTTGCCAAATATGAAGAGATTACCGCTCATTTCCCCAAGAACCACCTGTTCTTCTTCAACTATGGACTGGAACTCTACCAATATGCCAGCGACACCAGCTCAGGTCACAAACCTGCCAATTCGGACACGCTGATCAAGAAGGCTCAGTACAACCTGAGCAAATGCCTGGAAATACAGCCGGATTATCCTCAGGCAGCCCTGGTGTTGGGACAGATCTCTTATAATGCCGGTGTAGACCTGCAAGCCCAGACCAAGACCATCAAAGGAAAGGCGCCGGAGGATATCAAGAAAAGAGCCGATCTCCGGGTAGCAGCCGGAAAGAAATTTGATGAGGCCATTCCTTATTTTGAACAAGTGGAAAAGGACCTGGGTAGCAAAGGGAAATTGAAGATGGACGAAAAGACCAGCCTGAAGGATGCCTATGACCTGCTGATCACCATTTACGAACAAAAGAACCTGAAGGATAAGGTGGATGCCTACACGACGAAGTTCAACGGTGTAGATAAGGACCATTAATCTTCATTAGATAGAAAGATTTTTAGCGGCCCCGGGAATATTTCCGGGGCCGCTCATTTTATTATGCAACCGTGATCCCTTTCTTCTCCAGGTATTCATAGATGCCTGTCCGGATCTCGCCGGAAGTAAGCGCCAATTTGCCAATATCTTTACACCAGAAAAGTACCTTCATTTCGATGGATTTGGAATTGACAGTATTCAGGATGATCTCAGGATCCCTGCTTTCCAGCACATTGGGATTGCTGCGTATAATTTCCTGGATCCCTGCCGTATCGAGATCGGATGGGTTGGCGGGCTTATCGATCGTAAAGGACAAATTCGCCCGTACATGACTATTACTGAGCGTCCAGTTGACGATATTATGAGAGAGCACGTCGCCATTGGGGATGATCACTTCGGCTCCTTCTTCGGTGATCAGGGTGCTGGAACGGATGCTGATATCCTTGACCCGGCCTTTTTTATCCCCGAGCTCCACAGTATCTCCGATCCGCAGCGGCCTGTCGAAGATCAATATGACTCCGGAAACAAAATTGTTCACGATACTCTGTAACCCCAACCCGATACCGACACCCAGGGCGCCGATGATCACTGTGATCCTGTCTACCGGCAGCCCGGAAGCTGCCACCGCCAGCAGGAAACCCAGGATCAATAAAATAAGCCGGGTGACCATCAGTCTGGATCGCTGTCCCTTATCATCGAAGGAGGCATCGTCGCCCACGTCCCCGAAGAAATAGGCGATATATTTCTGCAGGAAATTGGCTAACCATATAATACCCAGGAACAGCATGGCCCCACCCAGGGTGAATGAAAAGCTCCCTACCTGGCGTTGGTCGGTAAATATATCCGTCAGGAAGTCATTCAGCGCATCGAATATATTCAGGTTCGTCGCAAAGACGATCAGCCATAAAATTATTGCCAGGACCGTGGCGAACCGGCCAATAGAGCGACCAATACCGGCAGATTCAAATCGTTCCGGGTATTTTTTACGGATACGGCTGGTCTGGATCTGTAACAGGAAGGACTCCACGACCAATTGTACAAAGACAGAGAGACTCACTGTTTGCGCAAACGCATAAATACCCGTCGATTCAAATATCTGCGAGAGACTCACCCTTCCGAACAAATTACAGACAATAGCCAGCAGGTTGAAAAACACATATAAACCCATGGCAAAATAAATGATCTTTGACTTGCCAGGTATTTTCACCTTGCTGACAAAGAATATTATACCCAGGGCCACTGACAGGCTATCCTGTGCCAGGTAGATCCATCGCGACCAGAATACCGGCAGGCCCAGTATCCGGGTAATGGGCTGTAATAAAAATAAAAAGATAAATACGCACCATCCGTAGAACAGCCTGCGGTCAAGGCGCTTGCGCAATATAAGGGTCAGAAACAGCATCAGGAGGAACTGCGTTGACTCAATATAAATGGCAGGAGCATGCAGGTCGAATAAGGGCGCCAGGTTAAGGACAAAGACCAGCGCTGCCACCCAGGGCCACGGACCGATATAGGTAAAATGAAAACTTTCGATAGCTTCCAGCCTGTTCAGCTTTTTCAGGCGGCGGAAATTCAACCGGATCCAAAAGAAAAATACCAATCCTGTTATCAGCAGCCAGAATCGCTTGCCCCGGGTATTGGCAAAATAATACCGGACCAGCTTCTGCTCGCTCTCTACGGACTTCCTGAATGCATCCGGGGAATAACGGGCCCCGGTGGCAGAACGGGGCTCCCACAGGTAACGCCTTTCCTTGCCGAAAGCCTTCGTGCTCATAGTCTTCAGATCATTATCCACCCGATAGATCAATTCCTGGATCGTAATGGCATTGGCGGAAGCCTGGGCCTTCAGGTCTCCAATCTCCCCCGTATTGTACTTTACCAGGCTATCCACCACCTTCCATTTTTCACTTAGTTGCTCCAATTGAGGCTTGAACGACGCCTTTAAAGCCGAATCCTTGAAAATACGGAGCATAAGTGTGTCCTTTCTCAGGTTGGCAATATCCTTTTGGACATTATCCATCGTGGTATCATAGTCTTCCAGGTACCCGGAATAACTGCTGATACTCTTATCCAATGCATCCAGTAAAGTATTGAACATTTGCAGGTTCCGGATATTCAGGGTCCGGTCATTTTGCATGACCCTTTCCTTTAAGATATCCAGGGCGGAATCTTCTTCATCCAGTTTTTCATCGATCTCCTTAAGATGTACGAAGGAAGACGTTGTAGCCGGCACTCCATTCAGCAACGTGAACACCTTTTCCATATTATCCAGGTAGTCCCCCCGGGTCAACGGAGTATTTTCAGTGAAGAGAGAATCGAACTCCCGGTGCACAGGCTTTTCTCTTTCCAGGAAGATGCCCCGCCGTCTGCGGGACGGTTTTAGGGAGTCCCGGGCTTGAGCCGGTTTCAAGCGTCCCGGTAAGGAAGTGTCGACAATATGACCAGGTCGCCCAGCCACCGCCTTGGTCGTGTCCTGGGCGAATAAGGTTCCTGAAAAGCATAACAGGAGAAGAAACAGGAGGTTTTTCATATAGGGAAAATTAGAATAGCGCCAAAACTAAGGTTTTTTTTCCTGACCTAAACCAGGGATGGCGCGATCCCAAAAGTCTTCTTAAAGGCAAAGGAAAAATGCGAAAGGTCTTCAAAGCCTACTTCAAGGTAGACATCAGAAGGTCGTTTGCCTTTTTCTTTGATCAGGTAGTGCGCTTCCTTCAGCCTTCGTTGCTGCAACCAGCGGTTGGGAGAACTATTAAAGATCTTTTCAAAATCTCTTTTAAAGGTAGCCAGGCTTCTGCCGGTCAGGTAGGCAAAACGGTCCAGATGGACATTGAATTTATAATGCTCGTTCATGTAGGCTTCCAGGTCGATTTTGCCGGGCTCGCTGAAATCGAACAGGATCTCTTTTAATACCGGGTTGGTTTCCAGCAGGATCATAATGGCTTCTTTGACTTTTAAATTAGTCAGCGCCTGGTTGATAGCATTGATGCCATTGAGGTAGGGGGTTAGGGAGTCAAAGTAATTTTTAAAGAGAGGATTGGGCTTTAAAAGGAGACCGCCATCTCCTGTATAGGGATGGTCGATAGACAGGTGAAGCTCCTCGCTCATGCTGCGAAGGGTATTTTGATCCATTTTTATGGAGATGGACCGGTATTCGCCTCCCGGCGGAGGGTATTTGGTGTACCTGGACAGTTGATTTTTTTTGAAAAGCCGGTATTCGCCTTCTTTAAAGAGATAGGACTTTCCGCCCAGGTACATTTCCGAACTTCCTGAAATGCAGTATCCGAAGACATGTTCCGGTATGAACTGTTCTCCTTCACTGCTTTTTTGTGCGTAGCAGGAATATAATATATGTGGTGAGCTCTTCTCTTCTGCTCTTTTGGGCATAGCATCCAACTTTTCACAAAGATCCGTATTTTATGGATGCTGTACTTTGCCAGGAAGCTCAAGTTTTACCGTTTTATCATACGGTCCTTTAGAATGGTCTTTATCGATTGCTCATAAGAATTATGGCTGATCGTCACCTTTGCCGTTCCCAGGTCAATTTCATTTCCTTCGATACTTCGGACCTTTGTCAGGTTGATGATCGCGGATTTGTGCACCTTTAAGAATATACCTGCGGGTAATTGTTCGAGGATGCCTTTTATAGTATGATACACGATCATTTTCCCATTCGTAGTATGCAGCACTACATAATTGAGCAGGGCTTCGACATACACCAGGTCGTCATAAAATACCTTCTCAATTTTACCGTCTCTTTTTACAAAAAAATAATTAGCGGCAGTCTCGTTATTACTGGCCTTATGGCTTTTCAGGTCGTGATAGTCTTTTGCTTTGTTGCAGGCTTTTAAGAACCGTTCAAATGAAAATGGCTTTACCAGGTAATCCAATACATCGAGCTCGAAGCCATCTGTGGCATATTCGGCATAGGCAGTTGTCATGATCACCATGGGCAGGGGGGCGGCCGTTCTCAGGAATTCTATTCCGCTTAACTTAGGCATATTGATATCGAGGAACAACAGGTCGATCGGAGTGCTCTTTAGCAGGCTATTGGCTTTTAACGCGTTCTCAACACTGCCTTTCAATTCAAGAAAATCGATATCCCCGATATATTCCTGCAATAATTTCCGAGCCACCGGTTCATCATCCGCTAAGATACAACTGAGCTTTGTCATGGCAACTGTATTTTTAAAATTACCTCGTAGGTATGATCTGCCTCCTGTATCGACAGGTCGTGTCTGCCCGGGTAGAGTAATTCCAATCTTCGTTGTACATTGGCGATGCCAATGCCCCCTTGTTTCAGGGGGCGGCCCGGGTTATTTTCTTTTGTATTGACTATGCTGAACAGCAGGATCCCATCCTTTTTGTCCAGGGAAATTTCGACCTTATTTTCTTCCGATTCGCTGTTGCTTACATATTTAAAAGCATTTTCAATGAAAGCGATAAATAAAAGGGGAGCGATGGTAAATCCCCTTACTTCCGGGTGGATAGCCAGGTGGACCACCAGATCTTCTTCTTTTCTTATTTGCTGGAGAGCGGTATAATTCCGGATATAATTGATCTCCTTGTCAATGCTGATCGTCTCAACATTGCATTCATACAACTGGTAACGCAGCATTTCCGAAAAAGTAAGCAGCATATTGCGCGCTGTCGGGTTGTTTTTGTCGATATGGCCGTATATGGAATTAATGGAGTTGAACAGGAAGTGCGGGTTGAATTGCGCTTTCAGAAAATCCAGTTCATTTTTTGTTTTTTCTTTTTCCAGGGCGTCGATATATTTTCGGAAACGTATTTTTTCCAGGATCAGTTGTACGGCAATTATACATACTACCCAGACAGAAATATTAAGCAGCGACTGGAAGAACACGGTTGTAAAAACCGGCTGATTAGCTCCCGGCTGGAAAAAATGCCTGCTCATGTACAGGGACAGCAGGGTACGCAAATAGGCTCCCGCTACTATTCCACCCAGCAGGGAGACGCCAAAGGCTGCATATTTTTTCCGGTACAGCAGTTTGGGAATGCTAAAGTAAATATGAAAATAGTAATTACCTGCAATGAACAGGAGGTAGCAAAACTCAACTGTCAGCGTCCTTCTCAAGGTTAAGGCATGGTTTTGCAGGACCGTCACCCAGAACAGGTATAACGAAATCCATACGATGATATGTATCCACCAGCGAACTTTCAATTATCGGTCTTTTTTGCTATTGGCCATAAAAGTAGAATATTATTGGATCGGGGCCCTGATTTTTACATGAACCTCCGCCAATCCTTGATTAGGGGAATATCCGGGCTTAATCAAGAACCTGGCTTACTTGCTGTAAAATATTTCGGCTGCGAAGGGGGATTGCCTTTTTTTGTTCCCGGATCGATTCATTTATAAAATCAAAACATTATGGAAAAAGAGCAATTTAATCCCATTACGGATCTTGAAAAAAGGATTGACAGTGAAGATACGATTGACCGGGCCGGTTTTATCAAGTGTATGGCCTGGGCGGGTACCGGCGTACTATGGATGATGAGCGGCGGCATCCTGAAATCCTTTGGGATGAGCCAGATGATCGATAAGACCACAGGTGGGCTAAAAAAAGGGCTTATCATTCCGAAGGCGGATTTCAGCTTTGTCCAGATCAGCGATAGTCATATTGGCTTCAACAAGGCTGCCAATCCGGATGTCACGGGCACTTTGCAAGCCGCGATTGCCAAGATCAATGCCATGCCTGTGGCGCCCTCCTTTGTATTACATACGGGCGACCTTTCCCATCTGGCGCAGGCAGATGAATTTGATATCCTGGACCAGTCTTTAAAAACCGTAAAGACCGAAAAGATATTCTATGTTCCCGGCGAGCATGACGTATTGGGAGACAATGGAAAACAATACCTGGCCCGGTATGGGAAGGGTACAAAAGGGCAGGGCTGGTATAGTTTTGATTCGGGGGGAGTCCATTTCGTCGGTCTGGTAAATGTGATAGATATGGCAGAGGGTGGATTGGGAGTGCTGGGGGGCGAACAGCTCAAATGGCTGGAAGAGGACCTGAAGGGGTTGTCCGCCAGCACCCCCATTGTTGTTTTTGCACATATACCGCTGTGGGAGGTCTATCCTCAGTGGGGTTGGGGGACCCGCGACAGCGCCCAGGCACTGACCTTACTCCGGCGGTTTGGATCGGTATCCGTATTGAACGGTCATATTCATCAGACGATGCTGAAGGTGGAAGGCAATATCACTTTTCATACGGCCACCTCCACTGCCTTTCCCCAGCCGCAACCCGGCGCTGCTCCTGCTCCCGGGCCCATGAAGGTCCCGGCAGAGAAATTACGCGGGTTGCTGGGGGTTACCGATGTTCACTATATGGAGCATGCACATTCGCTTGCGATCACCGACACGCCGCTAACAGATGCTGCCGGCATGCCTCCTTCCGAATCCCCGAAACAATAAGCCTCCAATTCCCCGAACGTTCCCTTGCCGATCCCATGAACAAATAAATAAATTATGAAGAAAGCAGTAGTATTCCTTTTTGCCGCCATCGGGAAATTGGCTTGTGCGCAATATAAACCAATGGATAATGGCTCTTCCGTACAGTTCAAAGTAAAAAACTTCGGTTTTAATGTCGCCGGTTCCTTTACCGGCCTATCGGGGCGTATCCGGTTCGATCCTGACCAGTTGGCAGACGCGGCTTTTGATGTCGGCATAGACGTCAATTCGGTGAACACGGACAACGAAATGCGGGATAATCATTTGCGTAAGTTCACCTATCTGGATGCCACGAATTATCCCCGTATGCGGCTTCTGTCCGATAGGATTACGGGTTCCGCCCAAAAAGGCGTTTTTCTTTTTTCCGGCCAGCTCACCATCAAGAATCAAACAAGAAAAATATCCTTCCCTTTTACGGCTGAGCGGGGGGATGGGGGATATCACTTTAATGGGGTATTCTCTATTAACAGGAAAGACTTTGATGTAGGGGGGACCAGTACGATTGCCGATAAGGTGGAAGTTTCCCTGAGTGTATTTGCTAAATAAGAATAGTATGTTGACGAACAGAAAAATCAGAATAATTGGGTTGTTGGCCGTCCTGGTGGCCATTGGTGGTGTGGCTGCTACTCCGGCGAAGCCGGGAAGGGAATTTAAGAACCTGAAAGTATTGCCCGGGGATATTTCTTCGAAGAGGCTGCAGCGGATAATGGTAGATGAGTTTAACGACGGGCTGGGGGTAGGCTGTGGCTTCTGCCATGCCGAACAAAAGGATTCGCACCGTCTGGATTATGCCAGCGATGCAAAGCCGGAGAAAGAGATTGCACGCGCCATGATGCGAATGGCGATAAAGATCAACCGGAAGTATTTTCAGGAACGGCATCCTATGATCGGGGATAGTACGCTGGTCATTACCTGTACTACCTGTCATCGCGGGCAGGCACGGCCGGAGAATGGTACAGGGGAATAAAGGGGGAGAGAGCCTGCGGTTTGTAAATCTTACATGCTTTTCTGAATATTCTCTATTCTTTCCGGTCCTGTTGCAGGGTACTTTTGATCTATTAAAAACGTACAAATGCAACTCGCAAACAACTTCAGGATACCTTCGGTATTATTAAGAATGGCGCTGGCCATTCCTTACTTATGGTTTGGCGCAGACCGCCTGGGCTTATTAGGCGCCCATGGACAGCCGCATATAGGGTGGGGAGACTGGCAGCATTTTATGGAATATGCCCGTCAAACCATGAGCTTCCTGCCCGCATCTATCGTTCCTTTTTTTGCAGTCATGGCCACCATCGGGGAACTGACATTCGGGTTGTTATTGCTGGCCGGGTATTTTACCCGTATTGCTGCCATCGGCAGCGGAATACTCAGTTTCCTTTTTGCCACTTCCATGGCAATATCCTTTGGGATAGAATCGCCCCTGGGGTATTCTGTGTATACTGTCAGTGCGGCCAGTTTTTTGTTAGCCTGCGTCCCGGAATACAAGTGGAGCGTAGATCACTACTTAAGCCGCAAGGACAGATAAACAGGCTTTCTGACTTCAACTGTCTGAAAACAACTAGATTAGACCTTGTTGCCGGAGCGGCCACCCGCTTCAGACAAGGGGCGTGTCCGATTTTTACCGGCTCTTCTGTAAGGGCTTTCATAGATAATGAGCAAAAAAAAAGAGGGAAAGCTTGCGTAATTGAAGAATGGACTATACTTTTGTTTCGGATTTAAAGCGATCCAATCTCCGACTAACCCCACGACGTACCCAATCTCCACGAATTACCTTTTCAGCATTTCTTTTACGTTTAGTGTATTCAGTGTATTTCCTCCTTTTATCCTCTGTAATTACCTGCACTTCCAATGACTATGGGCTACTCTAATAGCGCATTCTTTTATTAACATAGTCTATAATCACCTAAATGTACCCGCAATGAAAACTTTAATCAGTTTACTCACCCTTATCGCCATTGTATTCGCTTACTTTTTCAGCGCCTCTCTTTATTTACAGGGAGAATTGATCACGGCTTATCTGCTTGTTCTTTCCTCCATTACTTCCCTTACTTTCTGGATTAAATCCCATAACCTGTTAAAGATTAAGGCGTAATTAACGCGAATGGACAACCGCCCATTTTGAACAGGAAAGTATTACATTCTCAACCACAAAAATTAATAAAATGAAAGCAGTTTTCACCTTTTTAGCATTACCTATCATCATCCTTATTTGTTTCTTCAGCGGACAATTGTATATCAGCGGCGCATATGTTGCTTCTTATGTACTGGTACTGACCTCCTTCTTCGCCATTAGTTTCTGGATCCATTATGTCAGCCTGCCGCTGGTACATCAGGAAGAGGCCTGATTTTGAAAATCACCCAAAGGAGCTTACCTTCCCCTTTATTTTTAACTGCTTTGAGTGCTGATGATATAATATTATGGCGTTCCTTTACCGGAGGTGACCGGTCTTCTTTCGAAGTCATATACCGTCGTTATTTCGGGACGTTATACGAATATGGCATGCGGAAGGTAAATGACGAGGAACTGGTCAAGGATACGATCCAGGACCTATTCATAAAATTATGGGCCAACCGGAAAGGGATCCGGGAGACGGATCATATCAAATACTATTTACTGGTCTCTTTTAAGAATACCTTGTTGAATGTGCAGGCCCGGCATAGCAGGAGGAATACGCTTCCCCTGGGCGATCCGGATTCTTTTTACCTGCCTTTTATTGAAGCCGGTCCTGTCACAGAAGAGCATAAGCGGCAGCAGTCCCTCCGGCTGCTGGAAGCCCTGAACCAGTTGAGCCCAAGACAGAAGGAGGTGATCTATCTCCGTTATTTTGAAGAAATGGATTATGACCAGATCGCCGGTCTCCTGCATATTGCTGTAGGTGGGGTGTATAAATTGCATTACCGGGCCCTGGATGCCTTGAAAGAGATCCTGCATCTTTCGCAGAATGATCTGCTGTTGCTGCTCCTGCTTTGTAAGACGCATCCTTTACTGCATCTGCCGCTTTGATCGGCTCCATGCTCTTTTGCCGCTCCAACCAGCGCAATCCTCTTGCTGTGACCTGCCCAACTTTCTTTTGCCGGTTCCGGTCCGGCTCTTATCCGCTGAGTAATAGCTCCCCAATAAATATGTTATATATTGCTATTATAAATATGTAACATATTTTTATTTTTTTGGACCTTTCATGGGATAATTTTTCAGGTTTCACTGTTCTGTTAGTGGAGCGTGGAGAATAACGGTGTAAGAACGATAAATAACCAATCTGTTGGAAAAATATAATGCTTATACGGTTTCCGGGTTTCTGGAGGATGCGGGTTTCATTGCGTATATCAAATATACCCGGGGGACGGTCGATTGGCAGCAATGGCTGAACTCGGATCCTCCTAACCTGGCTGCATTTGAGGAGGCCTCCGCCTACCTGGAAGCTATCCTGAGCGTGGAGCGGATCCGTCCGGACGCGGATGTGATAGAAAGCACGCTCGATGGGATCCGGTCCGGCATTTTGCGGGAGGATCAACGGCGAAACACCGGCTGGATGATCCGGTTGACCACTGCTATCGCCGCCTGTCTGTTACTAACGTTTGCCGCGGGCTGGTACTATTATACGAGTAAGATTACTATCGCTACCGGTTATGCGCAACAGCGACAGGTGATCCTTCCCGATCATAGTATCGTCACGCTCAACGCCCAATCCTCTCTTACCTGGTACCGGGCCTGGAAATGGCGTCCCCACCGGGAGGTATGGCTGAAAGGGGAGGGATTGTTCAAAGTAGAAAGTGGCGCCGCCGATCCTTTTACCGCTCATACGGGCGACTTGTCCGTACAGGTGCTGGGCACCACTTTCACGATCCGGCAGCGGCGCAGGGTCATTGCTATCGCGCTGCTGGAAGGAAAGATCAGCGTCAGGGATGACCATCGCGGAGGGGCTGCCCTTATCCTGCACCCCGGAGAAGTGGTGAGTTATGACGACACCACGGCCCGGGTCGGGCGTATCGCCAAACTGCCCAATCAGCCGCAAGCCTGGGTAGACCATAAGATACAGGCCAACGGTATGACGGTGCAGGATATCATCGATAACTATGAAGACACGTATGGTTACAAGATCGTGTTAGGTGACCCTTCTCAGGCGGCTAAAAGGATTGACGGGACCTTATCCCTGGACACCGAGGAAGGAGTACTCTATATGCTTGCCAATATTTTAAACGCCAATATCCATCGTGAAGGTAGTGTGATCTATCTACAACCAAAGTAAATCATCGATCAAACAACTCCCCAAAATTAACTGGACAAATGAGAATATCAACTTATTGGTTAAGGTTCTGCTTTTGCCTGGTGCTGACGCAATTGTCACGCACCGGCTTTTTGATGGCGCAATCCGAGCCCGTTGCGGTGGACAAGAAGATCCCGTTGCGCCAGGCCCTGGAGATCATCGAAAAAAAATGGCATACAAAATTTGCCTATGAACACGATCTGCTGAAGGCTAAATTCACGACGAACAATGCCCTGCTGGGTGCGACGGTAGAAGAGGTGCTGAAAAATGTCCTCTATCCGAATAACCTGCTCTTTCTTTATGTGAGCGAGAACGCGTATTCCATCGTGGCGCGGGATGCCCGGTTCTTCCAGGGCAATGAAGCGACGCCCGGGCCGGCAGCCGTTACAGGTGCAGGACCTATGACTGCCGGGGTGTCACAGGGACATGCGCTCAGGGGACAGGTCATCGATGAGAAGGGAACAGCCATGCCTTTCGTGAATATCTGGGTCAAGGGGACGCATCGCGGCGCACAGACGGGAGACCGGGGTGATTTTACCATTGCCGATCTCCGGCCTGAGGACAGCCTGGAGTTCACTTTTGTCGGGTACAGATCGGAGACGATCGCCGCCGGCAGACAGGGTTCTGTCACGGTCCAGCTATATGCCACCAACAAATCGACGCTGGATGAGGTGACGGTAGTCAGCACGGGGCTGCAGCAACTGCCCAAAGATCGCGCTACCGGCGCATTTTCCACCATCAGCGGCAAGATCCTGGAGCAGATCCCCTCTCCGAATATCATTCAGCGGCTGGAAGGGCTGATACCAGGTGTAAAAGTCAACATCCTGTCCTCGGACAGGAGTTTCATCTATGGAGGCGGCAACCAGATCTCGCTGAATGGCGGCACCAGGACTGTAGGCAAGAACGATTATGATATGTCGATCCGGGGTACAAGCACGCTGCAAGGCGAGAGCTTTCCGCTGATAGTGGTGGATGGCGCTATCACCGAGATGGATATTTCTACGCTCAACCCGGACGATATCGAGAATATCTCCTTTCTGAAGGATGCTGCTGCGGCCTCTATCTGGGGTATCCGTGCCGCCAATGGGGTCATGGTCATTACTACCAGGAAAGGTCATATCAGCCAGGCTCCTTCCATCACTTTCTCAGCCAATGCGACCGTATCGGAAAGACCCAGGCTGAGCTATCAGCGAACCATGAACTCCACTCAGATGCTGGGTTATGAGGCTGAACTGGTACAGCGCGGGTTCCTTAATGCCAACAATATCGACGGCTCTTCCATATACGGCGCTTCTTATTATCCAAACGCGGGAGCTGTGCTGGCGCTGAAATTAAAGGCCGGTACAATCACCCAGGCGGCCTACAATGCGGCGATCGACTCCATGAGCGCCATCGACAATTCCGGTCAGGTACAGAAATACCTGCTCCATCCCGCCACCAACCAGGAGTATAACCTGGCGATCAGTGGCGGTAACTATAATTCCAACTATTATTATTCGGCCTCTTACAGCAAAGAGAACCCCAATACACAGCGTACGGTGGGCCAGCGGCTGACCCTGACGATGAACAATAGCTGGAAGCTATTCAGGATCGCCACGCTGTCGACTTCGCTGCGCGGATCTTTCTTCCATTATGCCAACAATGGCATGGACCTGAGCTCACTCTACCCCAATACGGGATCGGCAGTATTGCTGCCGTATATGCTGCTGGCGGACAACAAGGGGAAGAGCGTCAGCTACGACCGGATGAACCCCGACTTTACGGCCTCGCTGCCCGCAGGTTACCAGAGCTGGCAGTATAACTACCTGGACGAGCTCAGGCTGAACAACAATGTTCAGAAGGACAATAACTATTCGGTGAATATCAATCTGACCGTGCCTTTGTACAAGGGCATTTCCGGATCGGTACAATATTCCAACGAACGTACCTTCAGCCAGGGTCGCGTGTTCTATGATCCCAATACCTATTACTACCGGAGCTTCATCAACGGGTTCACTTCTCCCTTTTCGACCCCGGTCGCCAACTCGATCGGCATCACTTCCGGCGGTATATTGAACATGATAAATACGACTGAAAATAATTATGCGCTGCGTGGACAGCTCGCCTATGACCGCACCCTCAATCGCATCCATCAGATCAATGCCATCGCAGGTTCCGAGATCCGGGAGACCAATACAGGGCAGGGTACTACGAACTTGTATGGATATAATACCGAGACGGGTTTTGCTACCGATGTGAACTATTCATATACCGGTTATGAAACGATCTACGGGTATAATCAGTCGATTAGCGGGGCGCCTTCGCAAGGTGACAAACGCCGCCGCTTCCTATCTTATTTCAGCAATGCCTCCTATACGCTGCTGGAGAAATATACTATCTCGGGCAGCGCCCGCTATGACGACTATAACAATTTTGGGCTCAACAGAAAATACAGAGCTACGCCGTTATGGTCTTCCGGTCTGAAATGGAATCTCGGCAAGGAGCATTTTATGAAGGACATCACCTGGGTGGACAACCTTGCGATCCGCGCAACCTATGGCGTCAACGGGAATATCTCCACTACTACCTATCCCTTTACGGCCATCAGCCTGTCCGGCAATGATTATTCGACCGGTCTGCCCGGCGCATACATTTCCAGCATGGCCAACCCGGAACTGAAATGGGAAAAGACCTATGTTACCAATCTGGCGGTGGATTTTGCCTTGTTCGGCAACAGGCTCAGCGGTTCGGTGGATTATTACCGGAAAAATGGAAAGGACCTGCTGTACACCTTTCCAATCAACAGTGCCTATGCGGGCGGCGTCGCCAATCAGGGGCTGACACGCAACAGTGCGTCTATGACAGGCAGGGGTGTAGACATCGCCCTCAACGGCATAGTGATGAATTCCCGATCCTTTACCTGGAATATGGGGCTGGCCTTTTCTTACAATGTGAACAAGCTGACCGAGAACCGTTTTGACACAAGTACGATATCCTCCTACTATATCTCCTATTACCCGCAAGGGATCGGTAACCTGAAAGGCTATTCGACGGACAAATTGCTGGTCTTCCGCAATGCAGGTCTGGACAGCAGGGGCCTGTCGAAAGTGTATGACAAAAAAGGCGATTCGGTCACGGCCCTGTCGCCACTGACCTTCTCCGATCTGAAGTATGCCGGTCACACGACCGCGCCATTCTTTGGCAGTTGGAATACCACCCTGCGTTACAAACACTTCTCGCTTTACGCCCTGTTGACTTACCAGTTCGGGGGCGTGTTCATGAAACCGAGCATCAATACTTATATCACCACCTATTACAACGATTACTATAGCATCAGCGGAGATATTGCCAAACGCTGGCAGCAGCCTGGCGACGAGCTGAAGACGAAGGTGCCGGGCCTGAACGGAACGGCGCAGGAGGTTGCGTATAGCCTGAACCGGTATCAGAATTCGGATATCAATGTCCTCTCATCGGACTATATCCGGGTGAGGGAGATCTCGCTGAACTATGAGCTGCCGGCTGCTTTTATGAACAAATGGTCGGCCAAGGGAGGCAGCATCGGGCTTGCAGTGCGTAACCTGGGGTTACTATGGAAAGCGAATAACCAGGGCTATGATCCGGATTTTGTCGGCTATGCCAATGGCTCCTACAGCCTGCCTGCCTCAAGGTCCTACAATTTTTCTCTTAAGCTAAATTTTTAATTCATCTGTCATGAACAATATTTCATTAATAAGACCCGCTGTTATCCTATGCGTCTGCGCACTGCTGGGCACAAGCTGTCAAAAATATGTGGATATCAAGACCCAGGGCAAGGTGGTGCCGGGCGCCTGGTTGAACTACCGGTACCTGCTGAACTATACTTCCAATTTCAACGGTGGGGTATCGATCCCGGATTATGCCTCCGATGACGCGCAGCTGGTAGATGGCAGTTACCAGGTTTCGTCGCTGGTCGCCTCGGACTATTATGGTTTTGCCGGCAGGGCCTATAGCTGGCAGCCTGTTGTTTATCCCAATACCGGATATTATTATACGGACGCGAACTGGGACAATTGTTATAGCAATATCACCAATGCGAATGTGGTGATCGAAGAGGTGCCGGCTGTGACAGATGCAACCGAAGACCAGAAGAACGAGCTGATGGCCGAAGCCATGGTGCACCGGGCCGATGCCTATCTGATGCTGGTCAACACCTATGCGAAGACCTATGATGCCTCCACGGCTGCATCCGATCCTGGCGTTCCCCTGGTGCTGGTCGAGACTACCACGCAGTCGCTGGTGCGTCAGTCGATACAGCAGACATACGATCAGATCATTAAAGATCTGAAGACGGCGGCACCCAATCTCCCTGTCTCACAGACGTATAATATGCTGCCGTCCAGGGCATCGGCGTTCGCTGAACTCGCCCGCTGCTATTTATACATGAATCTCTATGACAGCGCCAACCGCTATGCCGACAGTGTACTTTCTTATAGGAGCACCCTGAATGACCTGGGCAGCTATAGCGCGCCGCTGGATGCATCGGTATATCCTTTGCAAAAGAATGATCCCGAACTGCTGCTGCTCAAGAATGCAGCCTATGGCAGCACGGGCTACTCGCCCAATTCTATCCGGCTGAGCGATACGCTGCTGTCCGTGCTGGGAACGACCGATCAGCGTTATGCTCTGTTCACACTGGATGCTGCCAGTGTCGGCTATTCCTATACCGCCGCAGGCGGCAGGTTCTGGATCAGGGACAGGGTGATGGGAGAAGCGAGGAATGTCGGTCCCACCGTTCCGGAAATGATGCTCATCAAGGCCGAGTATTATGCACGGTCCGGTGATGCGGCATCAGCGATGAACTGGGTGAACAAATTACGTGTGAAGCGATTCAAGCCGGCCGATTATACAGATATGATAGCCACCGATGCGAGTGATGCCGTGGTACAGGTGATCAAAGAACGGGAACGCGAGTTCTTTTGCCGCATGCTGCGTTGGTGGGACATGCGCCGGTTGAAATCGGAGGCCCGGTTCCGGCAGACGCTGACGCGCAGCTATAATGGAACGACCTATACGCTGGACCCTTCCAGCAACAGGTATGTCTTCCAGATCGCTCCTTATTATCTCAAGCTGAATCCGGAGATCCAGCAAAATCCTTAAAGAATTGGCATTAAGGGCTGTCGTTATCGATCTTTTGCGATAGCGGTGGCCCTTAATCATAAAAATTACCAAAGATGAAGAAGATGATCGCGTTCGTGTGCGGGGCGACTGTTGCCCTGTGTCTGAATTTGCCGGCAAGTGGCCAGACGATGCCTGCTGCTAAGGAGGCCTTTACCCCGACGATGCCTGCGGCCAAAGGATCCTTTTCGCCCATGCCTGCGCATCCTCGCGGGGTGGTGCCCGGCAGGGTCACAGAAGGGGAAGAATTGCTCATCAGCTATCGCGCAGAAGCAACACCGTTATCCGCTGCCGATCGCGCCGAAGACGCCGATGCCCAGGAGATGGCCATGCCAGGCGTCAGCGTCATCCTGTATGTCTACGACACCTTGTATCACTGGCATGTGTATGAGTATCCAATGGTAAAGGTCAGCGACACTGCCTGGACGGCCAGGCTGTTGTTCCCGGCGGCAGCCGGATTCCTGGCCTACCGGTTCCGGGAAGGTCGTTTAGAAGACAACAATGAGGATATAGGGTATTTTACGATGGTCTATCGTAGAGATGGCCGTTATATGCCCGGCGCCGAGGCGGGCTATGGACTATTGCGCAGCCCACGTTATGGACTGGGCGTTCCGGACTATTTTAGGAATTTCAGCATTTCCGATACGGCGACGTATATGTGGCTCAGCAATGAGATCATGCGGCAGCCGGGCGGGCGGGTTGCGCTGGTGCTGCCCTATCTGGAGGCTTCGTCAAAGTTCAGGCCGGAGCGGATCTCAGCCGAGGCGGGCCGCGCTGTCAATTACCTGTTGCATCTACCGGCGCCTGATGAAACGGCATTGGTGAAAGCTTACCTTATTGCCGGGCGTTATGTAAAGGACAGTGTGCGAGCGGATTCTATCAGGCAGGTGCTGATGACCCAATATCCCGGCGGGGCGTTGGCGCGGCAGAAAGCTTATTTAAAGGCCATACAGGCGCGTACGATGGAAGACCGGTTCGCGAGGGCGCAGGCTTTTATCCGGGATTTTCCACAACGGCAGGAAGATGCACGGCTGAACGAAATATTGGATATCAGCTATTATAAAGTATACCGGAATGCGATCGTCATCGCCATTGCGGAGAAGAAGACCGGAATCGTCCTTGACTACCGGCAGCACTTACCTTTTTTAAATATACCCGAGACCTATTACAAGGCGGTGGAGATCCCCTATGATGACTGGAAGACGATGGATGCCGCAACGGCCCTGCCGTTGTCGGCCGCGTTGTACGAGCGGATGTTATATTTCTTTGATCATCAGCCTGCGGATTGCTGGTATTATTCTCCTGCGGAATGGAAGAGGTATTGTGAAAAGATCTTCGTGCCTGATTTCCGGCTGCATGCGCGGATCCTCCTGGAGCTGGGGCGTGATGCGGAGGCATTGGCGTTGGCGCGGCGGGCACAGCGCTACTACCGGTACCAATCATCCGATCTGAACCAGACCGAGGCGGTGTTGTTGTCGAAGACCGGTCATCGGGCGGAGATGGACACGGTATTGCGGGCAGCAGTAAGGATCAACCAGGCGACGGGAACGATGATCGGGTTGTTGAAGGAGGAATATGTGGGGGTGCATGGCAGTGGAGAGGGGTTCGATGACTGGTTCAGATCGTTGAAGGATGTGCATACGCTGGAGCTGATGCGGAAGGAGATCAGGGAGGAACGGTTGACCCTTGCCGCGCCGGAGTTCAGGCTGACCGATGGAAATGGGCAGCGGATAAGCCTGCGATCGCTGAGGGGCAAGACGGTGGTGCTGGATTTCTGGGCTACCTGGTGCGCCCCCTGCAAGGCGGGCATGGCGGGTATGAATATGGCAGTGAAGAAATATAAAAAAGACCCCTCCGTGGTGTTCTATTTTATCGATACGCAGGAGAGGACGACCGGATATAAGGAGAAGGCGAAAGGGTATTTGAAAGAGATGGGCTATGATTTCAATGTCCTCTTCGATGACGGGAAGGATCTGGATACTGCGTACACTATGTATGCGAAGGCTATACACAGCAGTGGTATACCTTTCAAGATCGTGATCGATCCGCAGGGTATAATGCGCTTTGCCAATATAGGATATAAGGGCAGCCCGAGCGGGCTGGCGGATGAGATGGAGATGATGATCGAGCTGGCAAAGGAGCAGGGAGCCCCTCCGGCGGCTGTGATCGATGACACTGTGATGCCTTATAAGTCTGAGGCCATTTTCTATGACAATGTAAAGGATACGATCCATATCGGCGCTACGTTGACCTATCCTTCGACGGGGCGGGTCCGCAAGGCGGTCATTCTGATCTCGGGGACGGGTCAGCAGGATAGGGATGGGACGATGGCAGGGCATAAGATGTTCACCTTGCTGGCGGATAGCCTGACGCGGCACGGGTTTGCTGTGTTGCGGTCGGATGACAGGGGCGTGGGCCAGACGAATGGCCGTTATGAGACGTCGACGACGGTGGATTTTGCGGAAGATGTGCTGGCGGCGGTGCGGTATCTGCGATCACGCAGGGACCTGGGGCTGCAGACGATCGGGTTGTTGGGGCATAGCGAGGGTGGCATGGTCGCGGCGATCACTGCGGGAAAGGATACTGGTGTGGGCTTCGTGATCAGCCTGTCCTCACCGGGTACGACAGGGCTGGAAGCGCTGTTGATACAGAACAGGGCCCTGGTGCATAGTGCGCCGATACCCAAAGTCAATATAATGAGGTACGATTCGGTGAACAGGCTGCTGTTCACGGTGGTATATAATAATGCGGATGCGGACGACCTGGAATCCAGGCTGCGTGCTGCCTATGGGGGATGGAAGATCTGGGATGACTCGGTGGTCAAGGCGAATAAGCTGGACTATGGGGGGCATTTCTTTTTCCCTTTCGAGATATATGTGCGGCAGGCGACAGGTGCGTGGTATCGCGGCTTTATCAGATATGATGCGCAGCGGGTATTGGGCAGGGTAAAGGTGCCCTATCTGGCGATCAATGGCGACAAGGATCTGATCTCGGATGGAGCTGTCAATCTCAAAGGCATTGCAGATGCCCTGGCGCGTGGCGGCAACCGGCGTGTGACGACCTGGCTCGTGCCGGGGCTGAATCATTTATACCAGCATTGTCAGACCTGTGAGCCTTCGGAATATGCTAAGCTGTCTGAGACGCTGGCGCCGGAAGTAGCGGAGAGGATAGGGGAATGGGTGCAGGGGGTGAACTAGCGGGATGCTGTCATTTCAGGTTGCGGGAAAGGGGGCGAAAGATCGCGCAAACGTTTGTGTAGTTTTTTAAGGAGGAAAGCCTTTATTTTTAAACCGGTATTATCTTTTCATGAAATTAATGGTATCATAAAGTTAAATGGCCCCTCAACAAGATATACTGTTGGTTTGCCGGTTAAAAGAAGGCGATTTGACTGCTTTTGACGAGTTGTATCTCAAATACTATAAATTACTTTGTGTAAGTGCGTACTTCTTTTTGAAGAATGAGCAGGAATCCAAAGACCTGGTCCAAACCCTCTTTCTTGATATTTGGGATAAGCAGCTGTATACCCGGTTTCATGATGATATAAAAGGATATTTATTCCGGGCCATAAAGAACCGCAGCCTGAATCACCTTAAAAATCAACTGGTACAATATAAGAGGCGGGAAGGATATGCGGAGTTGCAGGATGATGCCGGTTCGCCTTACACAGAAGGCCTGCCTGATTATTATCAGCAATTGTATGCCGCCATGGAGGATATGTCGGGTCAAAAGAGGACCGCTATCCAGATGGTATATATGCAAGGGAAAAGATATCAGGATGCTGCCGATTCCATGAGAATAAGCATCAATTCCTTAAAAACCCATTTAAAAACCGGGTTAAAAATCCTCCGGGGTGAAATTAATAGTAAAATTAATTAACCCTTTTCGGCTTAGTCACTGTAGTATTATCAGATGAATCATACTAGCGAACAGGTATTTCAGTTGTTTATGGAAAAGCTGTCAGGGGATATTTCTCCTGAAGATGAGGCTGTTTTGGAGGAAATGCTGTCGGAAAACCCTTCTTACAGGGAGATATGGCATTCCATGGAAGAGAAAGCCGCTCAGCTTAATATGCATGAATTCCTGGACAGGGTCAACGCCGGTGCAGAGCTGGACAGCCTGAAAGGGCAAATAAATGCCCGAGCCGGACAAGCCGGCGCTCATGCGGGACAAACAGACATACACTCCGGGGCCCCTGCTCCCAAAATATTCTCTTTAAAGAAGGGCCTCTCTGCAGCGGCCATATTTTTAATAATGATCGGAGGAGGCTATTTTATTTTTTTCAAAAAAACAGTAACGACCAACAAGGATACGATTGCTGCTTTTGTACAAAAAAATCAGCAATCAGTAAGCCTTTTATTAAATAATGGAAAATCGGTGGACCTTGGCGGTACTAATGCCGGGAGACCGATCGCATTGGGAACTACGACGCTGAATGCGGGCAAAGGCATGCTGGAATATACTTCCGAAGATACCACGCAAAATACCTTGTCTGTGCCGGCAGGAGGAAATTATAAAGTAGTATTATCAGATGGGACGGAGGTGTCGCTGAATGCTGCCACCCGCCTGCGTTTTCCTTTCCGGTTCTCCAGAACGGAAAGGGATGTTTACCTGGAAGGGGAAGCTTATTTTAAAGTCGCCAGAGACGCCGGGCGTCCTTTTATTGTTCATACGCCCCTTACCCGGGTCAACGTATTAGGCACTTCTTTTAATATCAATACCTATGAGGAAGGGAAGGTCAGAACTGCCCTGGTGGAAGGGAAAGTGATGATGCAAAGCAATGATGGAAAGGACATGACGCTTCGACCGGGGTATGCTGCCGATTATCAGGTAACAAAGGGGTTCCTGTCAGAGAAGTTCGATGAAGAGGATGAGCTTTCCTGGATGAATGGCGTGTATTACTTTCATGATATGCCGGTGGTGACCCTGACGCAGGTTGCAGCCCGCTGTTACGGGATTATTATCGTCATCGATAAGGAGAAATTTGCCGGAAGGTCTGTGACAGGGCTGCTGAACAGGAACAAGCTTTCCGATTTTTTGAATGATCTTGAAACTACGGCTCATATAAAATATTATTATTCGGGTAATAATCTTTACCTGGAATAATTTCCCCTCTCCCTTCACCCATTTTAGTGGTTTCTATGTAGTATATATGGGCCTGCTTTATTTCCTTGCAGGCTTCCTCAATTAATAAGGTCAAAACATTTAAAACTGCTATTTATGAGAGAATTCCTGCAAAAAGGCCGGTATTTCCTGCGAAGGTCTTTGCCTTTTCTTGCCGTCTGTTCCTGTATCCTATTATTATGGCCAGATGCCAATGCTCAGGTTAATCATGCTTCCCTCCAATCACCCGTTACTATTTCGGGAAGTAATATTCCTCTCTTACAGGTATTTCAAACGATTAAAAAACAGACCGGGCTCACTTTTTTTTACAGCAATCAGTTGCTGGATGATAAGGAAAAAGTAAGCCTTAGTTTCCAGGACACTAAGCTGGAAGATGTGCTGGCCTATTTGTTTAAAGATAAAAGTATAAGTTATGAAATACGGGACGACCGGCTACTGCTGAATGAAAAGCCCCGGCCTGCGAAAGTGACGGAGGCGCCGAAGGCAGCCTCTGAGCCGCGGGCAGCCGATGCAGGCAATATAAAAGGTCAGGTAATGGATGTGGATGGAAAACCATTGGAGGGCGCCTCGGTGCAGGTAAAAGGGAAGGAGGGCATGGGGGTGGTGACGGATGAGTTCGGAACTTTTTCCATAAGAGCTAATACGGGAGAGATCCTCCATATTTCGATGGTCGGCATGAAGGCAGAGGAAATAGCCGTCCCGGGAAAAGGGACCCTCAAGGTGACCTTACAGACTAAGACGGATAAAATGGATGAAGCCGTGGTCGTGGGGTATGGCAAACAGAAAAAGATCTCTGTCACGGGATCGGTGGCCAGTGTGGACATGAGCGATATGCGGATGCCTGTGCGCAATCTCACCAATGCGCTGGCCGGTAAAGTCGCGGGGGTGATCTCTGTGCAGACCAGTGGCGAACCGGGGTATGATAATTCCACTTTTACCATAAGGGGTATTGGCACTTTTGCGGGTAGTGTATCCCCCTTGATCATTGTGGATGGCGTGCAGCGGGATGATGTCAACAGTACCTATGGGGGCGCCTATAACAATATCGATCCGGAAGATATTGCCAGCATCTCTTTGTTGAAGGATGCGTCGGCTACGGCTGTATATGGCGCTAAAGCCGCCAATGGGGTCCTTATTATTACCACCAAACGCGGAGTGGCCGGGAAGCCGAAGGTATCATCGAAGGTCGAGTCAGGCATTTCGGGACTTACTAAAACCCCAAAAATGCTGGATGCGATCAATTTTATGAAATTATACAATGAGGCCAGAACGAATGACGGAAATAGTATCCAGTATTCCGATGAGACGATTCAAAAGACGGCCAGCGGCCTGGATCCTTATTTGTACCCTAATGTCAACTGGCTGCAATCCATGTATAAGAGCTGGGCGCCCTATTACAATGGGAATGTGAATATCACCGGGGGAGGAGAATCCATGCGGTATTTTGTCTCCGGCAGCTTTTTTGATCAGGATGGCAGTTATAAGGTATCCAACCTGAAAGGGTATAATCCTAATCTTAATTTTAAAAGATATGATTTCAGGAGCAATATAGACGTCAATGTCACGAAGACCACGCTGTTGTCCCTGAACCTGGACGCCATGCTGGTGAACAGCCGTTATCCGGGTGTGTCGGCCGCCTCTATCTGGTATTCGGCCTACGCCACCAACCCGATCGTCTTCCCCATTAAATACCCCGGCAATAAATGGGCAGGGCCGGTGAACAATGGCGGCAGCAATCCTTATAATAACCTGCAGAATTCGGGTTACACCACTGAATTTCGTCCCACGGTACAGTCCGTACTCTCCCTTTCACAAAAAATGGATTTTATCACCAAAGGCCTCAGCGCCATGGGGCGATTTTCCTTTGACTCTTATAGCGAGACGGATATCAACAGGACCGGCAACAATGATCTCTGGTACTCAGGCGGAAGGGATGGAGAAGGTAACCTGATCCTTACTCAGGCGCGCATCGGGAGCACCTACCTGGGCTACAGCACGTCCACTTCTGCCGAAAGGACTATGTACCTGGAGGCCAATCTCAATTACAACCGGTCCTTCGGCGACCACAGCTTCGGCGGCCTGCTCGTGTATAATATGCGGAACAGGGTGGTCGCTTCGGCCCCGGATGTGGTCACCGGCTTGCCTTATCGTAACGAGGCGATGGCAGGAAGGGTCACTTATTCCTATAAGGATAAATACCTTGCTGAATTCAACGGGGGCTATACGGGATCTGAGAATTTTGCGGCGGGCCATCGCTGGGGTTTTTTCCCTTCGGTATCGGCCGGTTGGGTGATCTCCAAAGAGAACTTCTTCGATCCCCTGGCTAAGACCTTCAACCTGCTGAAGATCCGTGGGTCCCGGGGAGTGGTGGGCAATGACAATATAGGTCAGAAGACCCGGTTTGGTTACCTGACCCAGTTTGGGTCAGGGGGGACTACGGCTTTCGGGACCAACCCCACTGCCTACGGTGGAGTATCGGAGACGGTCATCGGAACGGAAAACCTCACCTGGGAGCTATCCACCAAGACGGATATCGGATTGGAGGTCGGGCTGCTGAATAAGATCAATGTGGTGATAGATGTCTTCCAGGACCATAGAAAGGATATCCTGATCCCCCGCCAATCCATCTCCTCCATCGTAGGATATGATGGATATAATTATGCCTCAGGCAACTCCGGGACTACTGTCATTGCCAACATGGGTGAAATGAATAACAAGGGGATTGATGGAAGCGTGGAATACATGACAAA
>Ga0307511_10001054_pt1 | contig 29341 bp, 26 predicted proteins | sample 13_EM_MG_FD_200266 | JGI IMG/M metagenome (GOLD analysis project Ga0307511, IMG submission 200266) | Populus trichocarpa ectomycorrhiza microbial communities from riparian zone in the Pacific Northwest, United States - 13_EM | ecosystem: Host-associated > Plants > Roots > Unclassified | place...
CGATCACTTCGCCGCGAAAAGCGAAATGCTCCTGCTTGTATATCCGATGGTAGTTGCCATCAGGCCCGCGCGCCTCGATTTGATCTATCGGCGGAGGTGGACTACAGGCAAATGCATCCACGCACGCAAATACCCCGGCTAGCGCGCAGATGCGGAGCAGCTTGCATGCGATTCGTTTTGTTCTCATGATTGCCGCGTTTTATCCGATTTCGATACGACCATTTTTTCCGGTTCGAATGGCCTTATCCATTCGGGGAAACCCGATGCGCGACCCATCCTCAATGGCTTGTCCAATGGGTTCGCCAGTCCGCCTGCTCACGGCAGCGCATTTAAGGGCCAGGGTCGAGAGACTCTATCGCCTCAGCGATTCGAAAATTATCCGACCCCAGCCCCTTTTTGGTTCCGGACTTCCAAAAAAAGCGGACCAACCTTACCTCCTCAGAAACAAAAGAACTTGGAAGGATAGGGAATAATGCGCAGACAAAGGGGCGAGGGGGCGCATCACTTTCTCGCTTCAGCGAATCGAAAACACCTGACCCCGGCCGCTTTTTATCGCTTAAGGATCGAATAACGATGAGTGACTTATACTCTGAAAAAAATCTCAAGTCCGCTCGCACTTTTTTGTCCCGCTGGAAAGGGGCTGATGCGGAGCTTTGGGAGCTGACCATTTCCCATAAATCGCTTCGAATATTGATTCGTCGCCATGCAATCGAAGGAAATCTGCTTATCTCATGCTTGGACCCAATTGCCATTCAAGGTCCTGTTCGCTGGGAAGATTGCGATATCCAGATCGCATCGAAGGTCTTGCCTGGCGGGCAAGAGCCGGGCTATTTCGTCTCGGATAGGACTGCTAAGCTAGAGATAATTTGCGGAGAGATTGAAGTTAGAGAGAACGTTAAGTTGTAGCGGGATTTGAAATAAAATCAAAGCGGCCGTGCTGGAATATTCTCCACAGATCGCGAAGGCTGAAAAATACTTCCACCATGCCTCATTAATTGCACGGAATTTGTTACGGGCAGGCGGACTCAGTGCAGTGCTTCAATAATGACGCGTCGGGCACCCATTGCGTCAACGTATTCGCGAAATCGTCTGGAGCGTAAGTGGTGCGGCGCTCGTCCGCGAGAAGGTAGCGATCGTAGTTCCACTCGTCATCCTCCCAGCCGGTGCGCAACGTCATGCGCCTGAACTCGAAGTCCCAGTACTCCCACATCGACCATGTGGAGTTGAGGTAGCGGCGTTCCTCTCGCGGGACGCCCGGCTTGGGCCGGGGACTGATACACACAAATACGCGTGTGGCCGATCCGGCGGGCGTGATCTCGGCCGCCACTATATCGCCGGCATTCAGGAAATGTTCGATTCGGGTAGGTAACATGCCTCAGAAAAATGGACAAGGATTGGGGGATCAAAAGAACCGTGCTCGAATATTTTCCACAAGCCAAGCGCTAGAAAAATGTTCGAGCACCGTCCCTTCTCTTTCTATTTGCAATATCCACCCGTGAACAGGCGAAAATAGTCGCGCATGATCAATGAAGATATGGCCAGTAGCAGCGCAATGTAGTTGGTTAAGCAAACCGACCAGACTATCCACAAGATATAGCCATTGCCGGCAAGCTCCGCGCCACGGAACGACAAGGTTATGTCCTTCCCGCCGAGATTCTTCTCGATATAGCCGGTGTTGAGAACCATGGCAACAGAAACCAGTGTCCAAATCAATATCGCGACGGATACGAAGATCGCGCTTGCTTTTGAGCGCGGTGCCCCCTCGTTCTCGCCGTTCATAAAGGGGGCTCCGGCAAAATCTTGAAAGCTTCTTGGTGTCTTGTTCGTAAGAGGAGTTACGACCAAGTATTTGGCATTTACACCGCCATCCTTGGTGAGCCACCAACAATGAAATAGGTATTTCAAAAATATCAATGGGAGAGATAAGGTGAAAAAAGCACTGAGCGCATGGGGATAGGTCGCAACGTGATCGTAGTTGTGTAAGACACTGACGAATTGAGAAATTGGTTCTGCGATTGAGACTGATATTTGGGAAAATGGCAGACTTCCCCGCTCCGCTAGGTTTGCGAGAATCAGTTCAAGAAATTCAACGCCGATAAGTAGCCTTATCCAGAACCGCCGCGATCTCCGCGACTTTTCGTGCGATTGCGTGGTGTCCATTGCAGATATCTCTTCTAGTGCTATCTGGCCGACGGTGAAATTGATTGACCGTATGGGCAAAATCATCAGCGCGGCGAACCCCGCTACGATGCCGCCGACAAGGCGGTCTTTGCGCCGATGGGCACGAACGCGGCGCTCTCAGCGCTTGCCGTGCTTGCCGCGCCTGCCCATCAGCACATACACCGCCACCGCCGCCAGCAGCAGCAACCCGAACGCCGCCGCCAGATACGCCACGCCGCCCGGCAGACTGCCGCTTTTCCACAGCAGCACCGTGCCGATCACCGCGAGGGCGATCTGGGCGAGCAGCACGCCGGTGCGGGCGTTCATCTTCACGCGCCCGCCTGTGTCCCGCGCGCGAGCAGCGCGGCGAGCTTGTCGAAATCGGCGGGCTTGACGAAGTGCGCATCGAAGCCGGCATCGCGCGCGCGCTTCTGGTCTTCGGGCAGGCCGTAGCCGGTGAGGGCGATGAGCAGGAGGGGCTGGCCGCCCGCGGTCTTGCCGCCGGCGGCGCGGATGGCGCGGGCGACTTCGTAGCCGTCCATGCCGGGCAGGCCGACGTCGATGATGACGGCGTCGGCGTGGAATTGCTTGAGTTCCTGCAGGCCTTCGGGGCCATCGGCGGCGGTGGCCAGGGTGTGGCCTTCGATTTCGAGCAGGGTCGAGAGGGTGTCGCGGGCGTCCTCGTTGTCCTCGATGATGAGGACGCGGCGGCCGCCGGCGGCGGTGGGTGCGGCTTGTTCTTTTTGCATGAGCGGCGTGGCGATCGCGGGCAGGCGTACGGTGAAGGTGGTGCCCCGGTTCAGGCCGGGGCTCTCGGCGGTGACGCTGCCGCCGTGCAGTTGGGCGAGGCGACGCACTAGTGTAAGCCCTAAACCGAGCCCGCTCTTGGGACGGTCGGGGCGCTGGGTTTCCTGGAAGAACAGGTCGAAGACGCGCGGCAGGGTTTGCGGGGCGATGCCGACGCCTTCGTCGGACACGGCGAGCACGGCGTCGCCGTCGCTTGAGATGGCGGCGGCGCCGGCGCGGCCGATGACGGGGCGGGCGGCGTCGCGCGCGAGGGTGATGCGGATGTGCTTGCCCGGCGGGGTGTAGTTGACGGCGTTGCCGACCAGGTTGGTGAGGATCTGGTCGATGCGCGCGGGGTCGCCCTGTATCCAGACGGGGTCGAGATGGGTCTCGACGATATGTTCGGCGGTCTTGCCGGTGGCGGCGAAGGTTTCGACGGCGCCGCGCACGCTGGTGGCCAGGTCGATGGGGCTGGTCTCCAGGCTGATCTTGCCGGAGAGCACGCGGCTCATGTCGAGCAGGTCGTCGATCATGCGCTTCATGTTGGCGGTCTGGCGCTCGATGACGCGGCGCGCCAGCTTGTCGCCGGGGCTGCCGGGGATTTCGCGGGCCAGCAGGTGGGAAGCGTTGGTGATCGCGCCGATCGGGTTGCGCAGCTCGTGGCCGAGCATGGCGAGGAACTCGTCTTTCGCGTGGTTGGCGGCCTCGGCCTCGCCGCGCGCGTGGCGTTCCTGTTCGAACAGCGTGTCGATGGCGCCGGAGAGTTCGACCAGCTCGCCGAAGGTGGCGTCGGGGAAGGCGGCGCTCTGGCCGCGCGCGCGCAGGTTCGCCACCTCCACGGTGGCGATCAGGCTCCTGTCGATGCGCCGGTACAGCAGGCGCGCCATGATCAGGCCGGTGAGCAGGGCGAGCAGCCAGAGGCCGAGCAGCAGCGCGAGGGAGCGGGCCAGCGCGGCCTCGCCTTGCTCGGCGGGCACGGCGGTGATCACGTACCAGCCCGCGGGCAGGCGCGCCCAGGCGGTGTAGGAGGCGACGCCGTCCTTGGTGACGCTGCGCACCACGCCTTCGGGGGCCAGGCGCATCGCCGGGGCGAGCGCGCCGCCGGCGCTCTGGCCGGCGTAGGTCTCCTGGCCGCGGGTGCGCGCGATGATGCGCAGGTTGCGATCGAGCAGCGCGGTGACGCTGTCGTTGCCGGTCATGTTGCCGAGCAGCCCGGTGAAGTGCTCGGCCTTGAGCGAGGCGATCAGCAGGTAGGCGGGCTCGGGCTTGCCGGATTTTCCATCCTTGCTTTCGCGCATCACCGGCACGGCGATGTCGAGCGTATCGACCGGCCGGGTGCGGGCGCGGAACAGGTCGGAGACGCTCGGCTTGCCGGTGCCGAAGGCCTGCGCCTGGTAGGGCGCGTCGCCCAGGCGCGGCAGCGCGGTGCCGTAGGGGATGCGCGCGTTGATCAGCTGCTCCTCGCGCGAGATCAGCAGCAGGTTGGCCCAGTCCTCGTTGTCTGGCAGGAGCATCTGGAGCTGCGCGTAGAAGGCCGGCAGGCTCTCCCGGCTCAGCAGCGGGCTGCGCGCCAGCAGTTCCAGCCGGTTGATGCTGCTGTTGACCTCGCTTTGCACCAGCGCGGCCATGGTGCGCACGCGCGCGAGCTGCTCCTGGTCGCGCGCCTCCTGCTGGTTTTGCCAGAGCATGTAGAACAGCACGGCCGAGAACAGGCCGATCGGGATCAGCGCGGCGATGACGATGAAGACGAGGCTGCGGCGGATCGTCACCGCCGGCGCGGCGGGCGGCTGGGCGGGGCTGGGCTGGGTTGATGCGGCGTGCATTGCGTCGATCTGCGCTGAGTCGATCTGCGCGGAACGCAGCACCTGCATTGAGCCGGTCTGCGCTGAGCCGGTCTGCATTGAAGCTGCCTGCGTTGAACCAGCTTGCGTTGAAGCAGTCTGCGTTGAGCCTGCTTGCGTTGAGCCTGCTTGCGTTGAGCCTGCTTGCGTTGAGCCTGCTTGCGTTGAGCCTGCTTGCGTTGAGCCTGCTTGCGTTGAGCCTGCTTGCGTTGAGCCTGCTTGCGTTGAACCTGCTTGCGTTGAACCTGCTTGCGTTGAACCGGTCTGCGCCGAGCCTGCTTGTGTTGACCCGGTCTGCGCCGAGCCGGCTTGCGCTGAGCCCACGTGCGCGGACCCGGCCTGCGGCGCGGCCCCGCCCGCCGAATCCGGCGCGGTGCCCGGCGGCGTGACGCCCGGCAACACGGTGTCCGGCGGCGCGGCATGCCCTTCCCGCGGTGGCGCCCCGGCCGGCGCGGCTGCCACTGGTCTGCTCAACGCCACGTCAACTGTCCCCTCGCGCCCCGCGCCTTGTACTTGACCCATTCTAACGCCGCCACCCGGCGCGGCGCGCGGCCCCGGCCGCTGGGGTGCGTCCCCTTGGCCGAGGTGCGTTCCGCTCGCGGTGATGTGTCCTCTCCGCCGGAGTGCGTCCCTCCCGCTGGAGTGCGCCCTTCCCGCCGGAATACATCCCACCCACCGGCGTGCATCCCGCCCGCCCGATCACGTTCCGCCGCCGGCGCGCACCCGCCGCGGCGCATCCCGCCACCGGAGCGCCTCGCCCCGCCGGCGCGCCGGCCCGCTAGCGCGCGTCCTGCCCGTCGGTGACCTGCACCTCGTGCGCCTCGAAAAAGCCGATGATCGCCTTCGACCATTCGCCGGTCACGATCACCGACTGGCCGGGGCGGGGAATATCGATATGGTCCGGGCGCGCCGACAGGCAATAGACCGGCCGGCCGCCGGCCACCGAGAGATGAAAGCCCGGCCGCGACTCCAGGTCCAGACGCGCCACCCGGCCCTCGATGCGTGTGAAGGCTCGCTGCATTTCCTGCTCCTTGCAAACCTGTCGCCGCGCGGCGTCACCGCGTGCGCGCAACGCCCGCGCACGCGCCGCTCACTCTTCATCTTGTCGCGCGACGTGTGGACACTCCCTGCCAGGGCGAAAAAATAACGCGGAAGCGGGCGAAAATCTGTAGGCGGTTTCCTACATCCGCGCCCCTGTGCCGGTCAGGTGCGGCGGCGCCCGGGGTTTCCGGGTTCTCAAGTCGCCGCGCGGCGACGTGGGAGAGCGCCGGGAAAGCCGGGAGTCGGAGAGCGTGACCCCGGCTCGCGGCCGGCCCCGCCACCCGCCGCGAGCCCTACTTCGCCATCCCGCGCAGCTTCGCGATATCGAGTATCTCGATGCCGCCGCGCGACAGCACGATCGCGCCTTCCGCCTCGAACTGCTTGAGGATCTGGTTCACCGTCTGGCGCGACAGCGCGAGCATCAGGGCGAGCTGCTCCTGCGGCACGTTGACGATGCGCCGGCTGCGGTCCTTGTACTCGCCGTAGCCCTCGGCGATGATCACCAGGCGCCGCGCCAGCCGCCCGGCCGCCGGCAGCGAGGCGGACTCTTCCATGACCAGAAAGGTGGTGCGCAGCTTTTGCGTCAGCAGCAGCGCGAAAGCGCGCCACCATGGCGGATGCGCCTGAAGCAGCGCCAGCAGCGGCGCCTGCGCCAGGTGCAGCAGCAGCGCCGGGCCCTCGGCGGCGGCATCATGCGTGCGCGGCTGGCCGTCGAACAGCGCGATCTCGCCGAACCACTGCGGCGGCTCCACGATCGCCAGCAGCGACTCCTTGCCCCGCGCGCTGACCGCGCCGATCCGCACCGCCCCCTCGGCCACGCCGTAGATGCCGTCCGGCGCGTCGCCGCGCGCGAACAGCCGCTCGCCCTCGCGCAGCCGGCGCGGCACGGCGATGCGCGCCAGCGCCGCCTGCATGTCCGGCGGCAGCGCGGCGAACCAGTTGCCGGCGCGCAGGACGGGGGGCAGGCTGAGCTGCGGGCCGAGCTGCGGGTCGAGCTGCGGGTCGAGCTGTGGATTGAGCTGTGGATTGAGCGGTGGATTGAGCGGTGGATTGAGCGGTGGATTGAGCTGTGGGTTGATCTGTGGGCCGAACTGCGGGCCGAGATGCGGGTCGGGACGCGGGTTAAGACGCGGGTCGGAACTCAGGTCGGAACTCAGGTCGGGGCTCGGGTCGGAGCTCGGGTCGGGAGGCGGATCAGGGGCAGCGGCGCTGGGCATGGGCGAAAACCGGCTCCTTGTGTCGGGTACCCGACAGCGGCGCGCGCCGGGCAGGTGCATCATAATAGCCATACTGGGCCTCAAGGCATGAAGGCGCGGAGTCACAAAAGGAGACCATCATGAAAACCCTGACCGACCAGCTCGCCAAATACGCCGAGTACCACCGCGACGTGCGCAACATCGCCACTCATCTCGTGGGCGTGCCGATGATCGTGGTCGCCGTCGCCGTGCTGCTGTCGCGCCCCGCTTTTGAAGTCGCCGGGCTGCCGCTCTCGCCCCTGGTGCTCGTCGTGCTCGCCACCCTGGCCTACTACTTCGCGCTCAGCGTGCCCTACGCGCTGGCGATGACCCTCATCTTCGCCGCCACCCTCTGGTTCGGCGCCTGGAGCGCGGCGCAGAGCACGGGCGTGTGGCTGGGCATCGGCCTCGGCCTGTTCGTGGTCGGCTGGATCATCCAGTTCGTCGGCCACTATTTCGAAGGCCGCAAGCCGGCTTTTGTCGACGACGCCCTCGGCCTCATCATCGCCCCCCTGTTCATCGCCGCCGAGGTGATGTTCATGCTCGGGCTGCAGAAGCCGCTGCGCGAAGCGGTCGAGGCGAAGGCCGGGCCGCTGCGCGGCGGGGCTTCGGTGAAGGCGGGTTAAGGGTTTTCAATAGGGGCCCGGCCCGCATGACTTCACGACGGATATTTCAGGGCAGCGCAGGGGGCCCGGCAGGCTGGAGCAGTACGAACAGTACGAACACCCGATGATCATCACCAAGGGCGCGCCTATCGTCGTCACGCGGCACTGACGTTCACGCGCGGCGCGCGCGAACCCCGGAGGCAGCCCACCGCGCGGTCGTCCCGTCTTGAGGAAACTGATCCCAGTCCCAACAGCCGCGCGGCGTGGCGTCACCTTCGCTGTGGAATCGGGGGTTGCGAAATGAAGTGGGGCGGGCACAGCCCACTTGGTCGGTATTTCCTTAACGTTTGTAAGCCGGGAGTAAAAGTAGGTAAAGGCGGCCGCCGCGACCTATCCGCGCGCCGCCCGATGCCGCATCATCGCCCGCTCAGGGGTGAGCAGGCGCATCCGGCGCGGCCGGTGGCGTTCCCCCGTTTTTGAAAGCCTTGGGTGAACCCGCTGATCCAGTACCTTGCCACCAGACACGGCATTCCCGACACGGCCGCGCAAGCCCTGGCCGAAGCGGTCGCGCGCGATTGCGCTTCCATCTGCGCCGAGCCGGCGCAATACGACGTCGCCGGCTGCCTGATGAAGACCGCCGCGCAGTGCCGCGCCGGCATCTTGCAACGCTACGCGCTCGCCGACGCTGTCGCGATCCAGGAACACGACGCCGTGGCGGTCCGGGAACAGGGATAAAGAGGCCGGAGCGCAATGCCTTCCCGGGCTTGGAGCGCAGCAAAACCCCGGAGCGCAGCGAAACACATCGCAAAACGCATCGGGCGCGGCCCCGGTCCAGGCAGCCGTCCTTTATGCTGTCACCCTCGCCAGGTTCGCCGCCCGCCCCATGCCCCTGCACCCCGATTTTCCCGTCGTCAGCGGCCGCTACCGGATGACCGCCGAATGGGCGGTCGACCTGCCGGAGGAATTCAGCCGCCGCGTCGAGGACGGCAGCCTAGGAGGCTGCGCGGCAGAAGGAGTCGAGGAAAAAGTGGCGAAACGGGTTACGAAAACACGGAGCGTGGGCCGAGCCTTTCAAGGCAATAGTCGTTCTATTGCCGCCGAAAGTATCGGCTCACGATACCGTTTTCTCGCCGCTTTGGACCGACGACCTTCTGCCGCGCAGCCTCCTGGTCTTGTGGCGGCCCGCGCTGACTTTCTGGATCATCGCCTGGAACAACGACCATCAAAGCAGCGAAGAGGCGCGCCTGCAATCCATCCTGGAGACCGCCAGTGAGCTTCGCGGCGAGGAAAAAATAGAGCGCGCCGCGGGCCTGATCCGCTTGACCTATGAGCTGAGCGAACAGGACGGCACGCGCGCCAAGCCCGCCTACACATCGATCTCCGGCTACGTGATCGCGGCCACGGGCCATCTGCAGATCTCGGCCTACTTCGACGACCCGCCGTCCCGCGCTGTCGCTTACCGCGTGATGGGCTCGGTGCGGCACACTGGCTGAACTGCACAACTGAACCGCGCGACTGAACCGCGCGACTGAACCGCGCGACTGAACCGTGCGACTGAACTGCGCGGCCGCCCCGCGCCACGCACCGGCGGTGCGTTATCCTGTGCACCCCGCAAACGCAAGGAGGGCGCATGGGCCGCATGACAAGAACTCTCGCCTTCGGGATGCTGGCGCTCCCGGCAGTGGCGGTCCTGACCATGGCAATCCTGGCAATGGCCGCCTGGACGCCGGCGGCCGCGCAATCGAAGCAGGCGAGCCCGGCGGAAGTGGCGGCCATTCAGGTGCAGATACTGGAGACGACCCGCAAGAGCGCCGAGGCGGCGCTCGAGCAGAACAAGGTCGCGATGGAGCAGACGCGCAAGACCGCCGATACCGCCATCGCGCAAAGCGGCGCGGCACTCGCCCAGGTGACCAAACTGGCCGAGCAGACCATGCAATCGGCCAGGGAGTCGAACGACCAGGTCTACAAATGGGCCTCCGGCGTCCTGCTGTTCCTGACGGCGGCGACGACCGGGCTGGGCATCTTCGGCTTTCGCGAATTCAAGACCTTGCGCCAGTCGGTGGAGGCGCGGATGGATGAAACGCTGGTGGCCGCCGTCAGGGCGGCGGTGGACAACGCCGTGTCCCAGGCGCGCAAGCAAAGCGAGATCGCCGCCCACCTGTCGGTGGACATGAACAATTTCACCGCGCTGTTCCAGCCGGTCAATGAAGGCAAGGACAAGGAGAAGATCAGGAGCCTGGCGCCCACCCTCGTCTCCAGCGCCGAGATCATCAAGCGCAACGCGCGGGAACTGGGGGATACGCGGACGCTGGGCTGGATCCTCACCAATCTGGCCCTGCTTCACTATCACCTGGGCGAGTATGGCCGTGCTCTGGAGCTGCAGCAGGAGTCGTGCCTCTACATCGTGCCGCACACCGCCGCCGACCGCAGGCGCAACCTGGCCTGCATCGCCTCGAAGTACTACGAGGTCTCGAAATTGCAATACGCGCTGGAGTGCAGCGTGCAGACGCTGCGGGACATGCTGGACGGGAAGCTGGTCAACGATACCGCGGCCCGGGAGATGCTGGCCGATAGCGACCTGAACTGCGCGTTCGCGGCATCGCCCAATCTCAGGAGCGAACTGGAGAAAATCGCGTCCCTGCCGGCGCCGCCTCCTCAAGCCAGGGGCGAGGAAGGGGCGAGGTAGCCCCGCGGGCGGGGCCAGGTGACACTCAGAGTAGGGGGCGGGGCTGGATCATGGTTTGAATCCTGGTATGGCGCAGGGGAAGTAATGCTACAGGCAGCACGATAAATAACACTGTACCTGCGTATATTTAAGACTTTACTACAGGTTTTTGGTTCCTGCCGCGCGGCGCGGCAAGGTGGCTGGCGAGGGTGACGAAAGCCACAAAAAAAGCCACAAAAGAAGCCGCGAAAAAGCGACGCAATCGTCCATCACCTCAAATCATTATGGGGTGGCCCCCGGGAAACCACAAGCGGAAAAGGGCCGGCTTTTTCACCCTCTCTCCTTGATCTCCCTTGATCAAACCCGGCGGCCCGGCGCGGTCGCGCGGGCAGGCGTGGGCAGGCGCGGAAAAGCGGGCCAACCGGGGGCAAACCGCGAATTGCCGGGCCTTGACCCGCCAGTTCGCCGGATTACGCGACCCCCTTACGTGACAGACTGATCCTTCGCTCACCGGCCTGCTCCGGCGTGGCGGGCGCCCGGCCGACCCGGTCCGGCGGCAGCACATCCAACTATCATTCCAGGGAATCACATGAACAACTTGAAAGTGGGCACCCGTCTGGCGCTGGGGTTCGGCGCGGTGGTCGCGGTGATGGCGCTGCTGTGCGGCGGCGCCGCCTGGACCGTCTCGCAACTGATCGACCAGGTTACCCGGTTCTCGGACCGCACCATGCCCAACGCCATCACGGCCGGGCACCTGGGCACGACCCTGCAGCGCACCTCGCGCCGCACCCGCAACATGCTGCTGGTGATGGAAGACCCGGCGCTGCTCAAGGCCGAGTTCGACGGCATCGAGAAGGACGCGAAAGAACGCGCCGCGCACCTGGCCTATCTCAGCGAGCGGGTCAACAGGTCCGAAAACCGCGCCCAGCTCGACAAGATGCTCGCCGCGCGCGACGCCTACCAGCCGCTCGAGAAACGCTTCCTGGACCTGGTCACCGCCGGCAAGGCCGCGGAGGCCAAGACGTTGCTGATGGGCCCGATGCGCCCGGCGCAGGCGCTCTACGTCACCGAAATCGACAAGCTGATCGAGATGATCGGCAAGGCCGCGCTCACCGACGGCCAAGGCGCGCGCGACTCGGCCATCGCCAGCCTGAAAATGATCGCCGCCGGCATGCTCGTCGCCCTCGCCTTGGCCGGGCTGATCGCCTGGCTGGCGGCGCGCTCCATCGTGCGCCCCCTGCGCGAGGCCGTAGCTGCGGCCGACCGCATCGCCGGCGGCAACCTGCGCGGCGAGATCACGGCGAGCGGCAAGGACGAGATCGGCATGCTGATGCGCGCGCTCTCCGGCATGCAGGGCAGCCTCTCCGCCCTGGTGCGCCAGATCCAGGCCAAGGCCGCCGAAGTCGGCATCGCCTCCTCCGAACTGGCCGCCACCGCGACCCAGGTCGCCAGCGCCACCGCCAGCCAGAGCGAAGCGGCCGCCGCGATGGCCGCCTCGGTCGAGGAAATGACCGTCAGCGTAAGCCACATCACCGACAGCGCCAACCAGGCCAGCACGCGCACCGCCGAATCGGCCCAGCTCGCCAAGAGCGGCTGCGAAGTGGTCGGCAACGCCGGCCTGGAGGTCACGGCGATTGCCGGCGGCATCGAGCGCTCCGCCGAGATGGTCGGCGTGCTCAAGACGCAGTCGCAGGAAATTTCCTCGATCGCCAACGCCATCAAGGGCATCGCCGAGCAGACCAACCTGCTGGCGCTGAACGCGGCCATCGAAGCGGCGCGCGCGGGCGAACAGGGCCGCGGCTTCGCGGTGGTCGCCGACGCCGTGCGCAACCTGGCCGAGCGCACCGCGCAATCGACCGAGGAGATCAGCGGCACCATCGAGAAAATCCAGGCCAGCACCGAGCAGGTGTTCAACGGCATGAACGAATCGGTCGGGCGCGCCCGCGCCGGCCTGGCCCTCTCGCAGGAAGCCGGGCAGACCATCAACCTGCTGTCCTCCAGCGCCGGCGAGGTGCTGGTGGCGGTGCGCGAAATCTCCGACGCGCTCAAGGAACAAAGCCAGGCCAGCAACGACATCGCCCGCCACGTCGAGTCGATCGCGCAGATGGCGCAGGAAAACAGCAGCGCGGTCGAGCAGACCAACGCCTCCGCCGTCGGCCTGGGCCAGCTCGCCGAGGAACTGCAGGCGGCGGCTTCGCGCTTTACGGTGTAGCAGCGCGTGGCGCCGTGCGGGCGCCGCGCCTGCATGGTTGCAGGAGCCAGGGCACGACGGCATGCCTCCCGGGGCATGCCCCGGCCTTCCCTCCCGAGCGCGGAAATCGCCGGCGCCTCGCACGCCCTCCCCTACCCGCCGAAAATATCCTTGCGGTTGTTTTCCACCACGCCGGGCGAGTGCAGGGCGTCGCCGTAGAGCCAGGGTTCGCTGCGCCTGGTGGGCAGCAGGTCGCGCAGGCGGGAGCCGTATTTCCCGCGCAGCAGGCGGGCCACTTCGACGAAGCGGCGGTAGCCTTCGAAGACGGCCGGCTCGCGCCAGATCACGCGCTCGCCGTAGCGGATCAGGGTATCGCCGCCGCGCTCGCGGTCTTCGATGTCCCAGAGCAGGACCAGGTCTTCCTCGGCCAGCTCGGGCAGTTGCAGGGGCGGGGCCGGTTCGGACTCGATCACCTGGGCGCGCATGCCGTCGAGCACCAGCAGATGGATGCGGTCGGTCTGGCTCAGCTTGGCCCAGTTGGCGCGCATCTCCTCGACGGCGGGAAAGGCGACCGAGAATTGCAGCACGCGGCAGCGCGGGCAGACGCGTTCCTCGGCCTGGCTGCGCACCCGGCCGGCGGCGCAATCGGTGCCCAGGCCGGTCCAGCCGCAGGTCTCGCAGATGCAGGGTTGCGTCTGCCAGCCGCTGTAATAGCCCGCGATGCCTGCCTGGCTCATGCCTGCCTGGTGTCCTGGGTGATGCGCGACATCGTACCTGTAATGAGGGGCCAGGGGGAAGGAAGGGGGAAGGAAGCGGGAAGGGAGGGGAAATGGAGCGCGAAGGGAAGGCGCGTCATCACGGCGGACAAAAGCAGATAGCGGGCCAACCCCGCCAAGGGTCGGCGAAACAATCGCTTAGCGCCATTGCCTTGCGTATCGCCTGATGATTTGTAAGAAACGCCGACAGCGCGAAATCACTCATGCCTTGTGGGGGTCGCGATGCGCCTTTCCGGAAGACAAACGATTGTTTGTCTTGGCCGCACACCGTTCGCCATGGTTCGCGCGGCGCTGCGGGTCGCGCCGATGGCGCCTCGGCAGCACCGCGATGACATCGGGATGACGCCCATCCCGGTCGCGCGCCACGCCCCGGCGCCGACACGGACGCCGACCCAAGGCATGCGCGCGTAGATGCGCGCCAATTGCAAGCGATTGTCAAATCTGACAAGTCGTAACAATCTCGCGCACCGCGCGCCCGCAAACTGGTCTTGCTCGAACTTGCCACGGGGGGCCGGCGGCAACGGGCTCGGGGAGGCAAGCCCGAAGAGGCAAACCGGGCATCACACCCAACGATTCAGACTCGACAATTCAATCAACAGGGGTTACCAAATGAATCACTTTCTGCACGCCTGCGTCCTGAGCGTCTCGGCCTTGCTGGCCGGCACCGCGCACGCCGACATCGTCATCGGTCACGTGCTGCCCCTGAGCGGCCCAGACGCGGCCACCGGCCGGCAGTTGCGCCTGGGTGCCCAGGCCTACATCGACCAGGTCAACGCCACCGGCGGGGTCGCCGGGCAGAAAGTGGTTTACGTCGCCAGCGACGATGCCGGCCAGCCGGCGCGCACCGTGAAAGCGCTGCGCGAGCTGGTCCAGCGCGACAACATCATGGGCCTGCTCACCGGCGCCAACCCCGCCAGCCTGCGCGCCCTGGCGCAAAGCGGCGTGCCGCAGAAATACCGCGTGCCCGTCATCAGCGCCGGCGACGGCGTGGCGCTGATGAACACGGCGGCGCGGATGCGCCAGACCGGGCTGCTCGAACTCGCCGCGCCGCGCGCCTACCCGGCCGCGCTGGTCGATGAGTGCAGGCAGGCGCTGCTGCGCCAGGCCGGCAATGGCGACGTGAATGCGCCGGCGCCGAATGCCCAGGCGCCCAGCGACGCCGCCCTGCAAGGCTACCTCTCCGCCAAGGTGATGATCGGCGCGCTGCGCCTGCTCGGCGAAGAGCCGGTGCGCAGCGAGTTCTACTTCCTGGTGCGCAACATGGAGCCGGCGCTGAGCCACCATCTGATGCGCCGCGACGATCTGCACGCCGGACTGTAAGACGGGTTCAACCCCGGACGCGTTCAAACGCGGGCGGCTTCAAACTCGGGCGCATGCAAGCGCGGACGGGTTCAAAGGCGGTCGGGTTCAAACGCGGACGGGTCCAACCCCGGGGGTGCAATCCCGGGGGGGGGGGGCAATCCCGGGCGGATTCAGGTCCGGGTAGTTCCAACCCCGGGCAGGTGCAAGCCCGGGTAAGTCCAACCCCGGGCAGGTGCAAGCCCGGGGGTGCGAACCGGGGGCCGCCGATCCGGCTCCCGGTGTATCAAAGGACCGCAAGACCAAAGGGGCCGTGCCGTGCGCGCGGCCCCTTTTTCATTGGCGCGGCGCCGCGCATGCTACGATGCCCGGACAACAACCAACTCGAAACCCAGATGCCCTCCCTATCCGCGCGCCTCACCCTCGCTCTTCTTCCGCTCGCCCTGGCCGCCTGCGCCATCCACCAGAACGTCTCCCCGGCTGCCGGCCTGAAAGGCAGCGAAGTCTGCGTCGTCGTCAATCCCGCCGTGTTCAACGAAGGCTTCCTGGTGGCCTACGAGAGCGCGCTGGTCCGCAAGGGCTACCAGGTGCGCAAGCTGCCGGTCGGCTCCAGCCTGATCGAATGCCCGGTGGTATCGACCTACACCGCGAACTGGAAGTGGGACCTGGCGATGTACATGAACTACGCCGAGATCAAGGTTTACAGCGAAGCCCGCCCGGTCGGCGAAGCCATCTACGACTCGCGCAACGGCAGCGCCAACATGGGCAAATTCATCCGCGCCGATGCCAAGATCGCCGAACTGGTCGACCAGCTCTACCCCGGCCCGGCGGCGAGCGGCGCCAACGCCGACGCCCTGCGAACCACCAGCGAACCGGCCCCCGCGCCGCGCTAACAGGGGAGGCGCGGGACAATCGGGGAGATCGGCCGGATGATGTTCAGACCGCGCTGGCCCGCCAACGGACTACGTACGAAAAAACCCACTTTCATGCCCAACCCATCACTGCCCGCGACACTGCTCCCCGACTTGGCCTGGAGCTTCACCGGCGCCAGGTTCGCCGATGCGCAAACCTTCTCCGAGGAAGTGCGCCAATACCAGATCGACATCATCGGCGAGGATAGTTGGAATCCCGGGCAGGTTGTGCTGCCCCTGGCCCGCGTGCTAGTCGCCTACGAGTGCTGGAAAGGCGATGAACAAGTCACGCTGACGGTCGAACTGGCAAGCGTCGGCGGCCAGCACTTCACCGCGCTCGACCTGATGTTCCAGCTGCACAACGCGGTGGTCGAGGACCTGCGCGACATCGACCATCACTTCTTCGAAGGGCTGGGCCTGAACTCGCTGCCCGTGGCCGGGCTGCCGCCCCTGTATCTGCTGCATCAGGGCAGCTAGTACGGTGTCCGGCAACCAAGCCGGCTGCCGAGGGCCGGTGCACCGCCACTGCCTGAACATGCGACGCATCACGCGCGAGGAGCTTGCCCTCTGCCAGGAGGTGGTCGAGGTGGAGATGCCGTACGCCGCGTTCGTGGCGAAGTTTGGAGAGAAGCACGCCGATCATCCTCCGGACTGGGACGCCCCCGGGCCGGTCGAGCTATGGTTCTTCGCGCTCCCCTGGGGGCAGCGCATCGCGCTTGAATACCACCTCGCCATCGGGCAGTTCACCATTCATCTCGAAGTGCTGGAGATCGACGCGGTGCTGGACTATCTGGAACTGCGGGATGCGCCCCGCTATCTTCATCAAGGCATCATCGAGCTTCTGAAAAGCCGGTGCCCGCGGTTTTTCGAAGGGCTGGGAACGTTCCATCTCTACCGGCAGGACGACAACGGCAACAAGGCGCTGATGCGTTCATACGAAAGCCGTCGGGTCGCGGACTACTATCAAAAGCAATATGAAGACCGGGGCCACAGGCAGCTGTATTGGGTTGAGCCGGCGCATGCTGAGCTGTGACCGGACCTGCTTATGCCCAGCAGTCAAAGAGTCGTGTTTGGTAAATTTTCAGACAGGTTTTACCAAACAGCCCTTCCAGGAAAATGATCCGGGAACGGGCAACTCAGCCCGGCCCCTTTTCCCCCGGATTCACCGCGCATCGCCCTCATTCAGAAGGTCGATGAGACCCGCCGCATCTCTTGCGCGCTCTCGCGCAGATACGCCCAGGGGCATTGCCGGATGAATTCCTCAAGCGCCTGTTTGGCTCCGGCGGCCCGCGCCGCGAGTTCTTCGTCATGCAGGTCGATCACGATCGAACCCAGCCTTTGGCCCCAGGCCTTCCTGTTCTCGCCCAGCAGTTGAACGGTATCCGCGAATTCGCTCGCCGATGCCGGCGCCGGAACGTCCGCTCCCCGAAGCTGCGCGCCGAAGAATTCGCTCAGCCGGGGCCACTGGCCGCCGCCATACGCCTGCTCCAGTTCCGCCCGGCCCAGGTTGACCAGCGCCTGGAACTCGTCGATCTGGATTGCCAGTTCTCTTGAGCCCGCCATTTGTTTGTATGCCTTTTGTTTGTGTTGCCGTGCCCGCCTGCCTCGCTCGACCCACAGGCCGTCCTGCGCGCAGGCGATGCATGGCAGGAAGGCTAGAGAGGCGGGCTCCGGAGAGGCCAAGGTATCTGACATGTTGTGCGGATTGTAGAGACCACTCGTCAAATGCAACTACGTAGAAACGGCACACGCATCTCTTCCTGACCCGCTGCCCACCGCGCCGCGCCCTCGCCCGCCCGATTTGCCGCGCTTTTACCTGCGTGTTTGTATATTCACGCGCGCGCTTTGCGTGAATAATGCACCTCAAGGGGAGGGTTTGCCTCCGGTTGGGTCGTGGGTGCGTGCGGGCTATGTCGCTGGAGTTCAATCCGGTTGTCATGCAGGAGCCGGAATCGAATCCGGCCGCCGCGCGGGTCGCCGGCCGATCGGGGCAATCACGGAAAGGGACCATGCAAATAGGCAAGTGGTCGATACGCAGCCTGTTGTATCTGCTGACCCTGGGCGCCGTCTTGCCGGCCGCTTCCCTGCTCGTCTATTCCGCCTACAGCCAGTACGAACGCGACCGGCGCGAGGCGGCGGCCGAGGCGGCCAACCTGGCGCGCCTGGCGGCCGACAACGTGCGCGGCTTTCTCGCCGACGCCGAGCAGATCATGCGCAAGATCGCGGCGCGCCCGATGGTGCAGGCGGTGGACGGGGCCAATTGCGACCCGATCTTCGCGGACTTCCGCGACCTCTTTCCGCAGTTCGCCAACCTGAGCCTGGCGAGCCTTGAGGGCGAGCTGATCTGCTCGACCAATCCGCAGAAGGACGGGCGGCGCACCCAGATCGCCGAGGCCGAGTGGTACAAGCGTGTCAACACGGAGCGCAGGTTCGTCATCGGCCCGCCTTACCTGGGCCCGGTGACGCGCCGCCAGGTGGCGGTGATGTCGCTGCCGGTGTACGGGTCCGACGGGCAGATGGCGGGCTCGCTGCAGATTCCGATCGACCTGGCGAAGTTCCGCCTGGTGGCGACCGCCGGCGAGCTGCCGGCGGAGACGGTGGTGTCGATCGTCGACCATCGCGGTGTGCTGGTGACGCGCTCGCAGGAGCCGGAGAAATTCATCGGCCAGCCGCTGCGCGGCACGCCCATCATCGACGAGCTGCTGGCGCGCCGCCAGGGCACCACGGTGTCGCTCAATGCGCTGGGCACCGAACGGGTGTTCGGCTTTCAGCCGATCCCCGGCACGCAGTGGTACGCGCTGGCCGGCATCGCCACCTCGACGGCCTTCGCCGACGCGCGCCACGCCCTGCTGCTCAACAGCGCCGGCGGCGCGTGCATCGTGCTGGCGGGCCTGTTGTTCACCTTCTGGATCAGCCGGCGCATCAGCACGCCGATCGCGCGCATGAGCGCGGTGGCCGCGCGCGTGGCCGGGGGCGACCTGCTGGCGCGCGCCCACACCGGCGGGCCGGCGGAGATCGCCGGCGTGGGCGGGCAGTTCAACGCCATGCTCGATGCGATCGAACTCTCGCGCGCCGAACTGGCGCGCACCAGCCGGGCGCTGCGCATGCTGAGCCGCTGCAACGAGGCGCTGGTGCGCGCCGGGAGCGAGCAGGAGCTGCTCACGCAGGTGTGCCAGATCGCCGTGGAAGTGTGCGGCTACCGCGTGGCCTGGGTCGGCTACGCGCGCGACGACGCCGCCAGGACCATCGAGGTGCCGGCCCACGCCGGCGTCGAGGAGGGCTACTTCAGCGAGGTCGAACTGTCGTGGTCCGAAGAGGTCGCGGCCGGGCGCGGCGCGGCCGGCCGCTGCATCCGCGGCGCGCGGACGATCGTGGTGCCCGACTTCCACGCCCTGCCCTCGATGGCGCCCTGGCAGGCGCCGGCGCGCAAGCGCGGCTATCACAGCGCGGTGTGCCTGCCGCTGACCGATGGGTTGGCGGAGGGGAATGGCGGGAGCGCTGTCGCGGCTCCTGTCGATGGGACTGCCGCGGGGACTGCCGATGGGGCTGTCATGGTTCGCGCCGATGGTTGTGCCGAGGGTCACGCCGATGGCCGCACCACGGGCCGCACCGAGGGCCGCACCGAGGGCCGCACCGAGGGCCGCACCGAGGGCCGCACCACGGGCGCACCCGCCACCAGCCCACCCCACGCCTTCGGCATGCTCGGCCTGTACGGCGCCGAGCCGTACAACCCGCCGCCGGAGGAGCTGGCGCTGCTCGCCGAGCTGGCGCGCGACCTTGCCTTCGGCATCCGCGCGCTGCGCCAGCAGGCCGCGCGCGAGAAGGCGCAGGAGGAAGTCGGCCGCCTGAACGCGGAGCTGGAAGACCGCGTGCGCCGCCGCACCGCGCAACTGGAAGCGGCCAACCAGGAGATGGAAGCCTTCTCCTACAGCGTCTCGCACGACCTGCGCTCGCCGCTGCGCTCCATCAGCCTCTACAACCAGCTGGTGACGATCGACCACGGCCACCTGCTGCCGCAAGACGGCCGCGAGAGCCTGGAGAAGGTCGCGCGCAGCGCCGTCCAGATGGGCAGCCTGATCGACAGCATGCTGGCGCTGGCCGGCCTGTCGCGCCGCACGCTGAACCGCGAAGTGCTCGACCCCGGCATGCTGGTGCAAAGCGCCCTCCACGCCGCGCGCCAGGCCTACCCCGAGGCGCGCGCCGAACTGCGCGTCGCCGATCTGCCGCCCTGCCTGGCCGACCGCGTGCTGCTCGGCCAGGTGTGGGCCAACCTGATCGGCAATGCCTTCAAGTACAGCGGCGGACGCGAGCACCCGGTGGTGGAAGTGGGATGGGAGCTTGAGGGACAGGCGGAGGGCCGGGCGGAAGGACAAGCAGGCGAAGAGGCGAACGGCGCGGCGAGTGACGCGGCGAGCAGCGCAATGAGCGGCGCGACGAACAGTGCAACGAGCGCCGGGATGAGCGGCGTAGCCAGCAACGCGGCGAATGACGCCACGACCAGCGCGGCCGGCGGCGCAACGCCCCTGCCGCAAGCGGCGCGGGCCAACAGCGCCACCGTCATGCGCCTGACGCGCACCGGCAGCCCGCTGGAGGACCGCGCGCTCGACGCCGCCACGCGCCTGGCGCGCACCAACACCTTCCCGCAACTGGCGAACTCCGGCGCGCGCGTGGTCTACTTCGTGCGCGACAACGGCGTCGGCTTCGACGCGCGCTACGCCGGCAAGCTGTTCGGCGCCTTCCAGCGCTTGCACAGCGCCAGCGAATTCCCCGGCACCGGCGTGGGTCTGGCGATCGTCAAGCGCATCGTCGAGCGCCACGGCGGGCGCGTCTGGGCCGAAGGCGCGGTGGACCAGGGGGCGACGTTCCGGTTTACGCTGGATTAGTCAGGCCCGCTTTTGGTCACGCCTGATTGGTCACCCTCGATCAGGCGCGAGGCCGGCGCCCGCGCGGCGCGCCGCATCTCCAGCGCATCTCCGGCGCCACTCGGCACCCCCGACCCTCAAAGAAATTCGCGCCCATCTATAATGCCCCGGCAAATGCTGCGGGCCGATGAACACTGGCGGACTTTGGGATAACAGGGCCGGCTCCAATGGCACTGCCTTGAGAGCAACGCCCTCCGCTGTGACGGGAACATGGCCCGCCCGCGCCCATCAATCCCTCGCTGAAGGACCGTGCATGAAAGCCAAGAAAGTGGTGTTCGTTGTCTTCGAATTCGGCGACGATGATCCATTCCGCGGCGAGCTGGTCATGCTGATGAACCAGGAGTCCCACGCGGGCGCGCGGGCGGTGCGCGCGAAACTCTACAAGCGGGACGAAGTCAATTTCAGGTCCGCCACGGTGAGTATCACGCACCTCGAAACCATGGCATTGGCAACCAGCACGGACCCGGTGTTCGACGAAGAGAACAAGGCCGCCATCCGCAAGGAACTGGGCCTGGCCACGGTCTCCTCCAGCACCACGCAGGCGACTCTCCCATCGAGCGGGCCGTCCATGGTCTTCGGCAGCAACGACAACAACACCAGCGGCATGGGTAGCAGCATCGGGCAGAGCAACGACAACGGCGGGCCCGAGGTCGGCCTGTATATCTACTTCCATTGCGACAACCAGGGCGATGTTTCGGGCGAGCTGACCAACGACATACTGGCAAGGTGCGTGATGGAAACGCGCCAGCTCGCGCCCGGCCTGCGCAAGGTCTGCTTCGTGGGATGTTTCTTCGCGACGGACGATCGGCAGACGGGCAAGGGCAGCCAGTCGTCCCTCGAGGAAGTCTGCGAGCAGGCAAAGCTGGAAGGCGTGCTGTTCGCGGGCTGGGATATCGCGCTGACGACCATCGGCCAGGACAACGAAGCGCTGACGGAGAAGCCCACGAAGAGACCGTCCCATGCTCCGGAGCAACCGATGTTTCCGCTGCCCGCGCTGACCCGCGACCTGGTGGGCGAAAAGGACGGACGCAAGGCCACCGTCAAGCAGGTCGGCCGGCAGAAGGAAAAGATGAAATACCTGCTGCCGATCGCGATGCAGCCCGGGCTGCGCGAGGAGCACAAGAAAATCGTCTGCTGGAAATCCGGCAAGGTGGAAACCCTCGGCCTGGATGCATGGAAGGATCTCTGAGCAGCGCGCCGCCGGCGGGATGCGCGGGCCGTCTGCCGGATCGCGTTACGCCAATGAACGGCTACGGAATCTTCCGTTGCAAGGACGCAAGGTAGCGAGGGGCGGGGTCGCCCGGGTCCGCAAGGCGCGAAGCCGCGTGGCGCGGCGGCGGGATCGGATGGATCGGCGCGCCATCGATGGGCGCGCGATGAGTGAGAAAACCAGGCGCGCAAAAAGGTGCCGCCCCCCTCATCTCCCGATGAGGGGGGCGGCGGCCCCGCCGGGGAGGAGGGTCGGCGGGGCAGGGGGAGGTTACGTGCTGCCAAACTGCGTGCTGCCAAACTGCGTGCTGCGAATCCGCGTACTGCGCATTCATGTGCTGCGAATTTCGTGGCGGCCGCTTGCGGCGGCCGCGGTTGCTGCTATTGCTGCGGTTGCTGCTATTGCGACTCCGTCCATCACAACATGTGACAGCGGGATCCGGCCAAGAGTTGCTGCCGTGGCCTTCACTACACGACAGCGCTTGCGGCTTTGCTACACAACAGCGCTTACGGTCTCCACAAGCACTCTTGACCGGAAGGGGTGTCAGCCCGCTTCGGGCTGATTTAAACAAACCCCGCGGCTCGATCCTGGACCAGCCTCGGGGCCCGCTCCTGGGCAAGCCTTCTGGCTTGCTCCTGGACCGGCCTTGGGCCCGTTCCTGAACAAACGCCAGGTCCGTTCCTGAACAAACCTTGCGACCGGTCCCGGGCCAACCTTGCTGGCCCGTTCCGGGGTCGGCCCTGCTGGCCTGATCTGACCCAAGCCTCGGGGCCCCTGCACAAGCCTTACGGCTTGGTGCCGGAGGACGACGACTGGTTCTGGTTGGCGCTCTGCTGGTCCTTGTCCTGCTTCGCGCCCGGGGGCGTGGTGCTGTTGGACATCGCGCCGCTATTGGTGGTGCTGCTGCCCGAGCCGCTGCCGCTCATCGAGGACTGGGAGTCGGCGGGAGCCGTGCCCATGGTCGAGGAGGAGGAGTTGGCCGAAGGCGGGGTGGGCGCGCTTTGCGCGTCCGGATTGGTGGTGCCGGAAGGCGACGGCGCGGGAGCGCCCATCGAAGTGGTGGTGGGCGGCTCGGTGGTGTCGGCCTTGTGACAGGCGGTGAGGGCGACGGCGGCAAGCACCGGCGCCAAAATGGCGGCGTATTTCATGATGTGTCCTTTCAGTGAAGGGTATGTAGTCATGTCTCTTCGCTTCCTTGATGACAGACAAAGGCAATCACGTACGGTTCCCATGTTAGGCAAGCGAATGCGTTGCGCCTGTAGGGAATTGGCTGATTCAAATGTAGGAACGCCTTTTTTGTCAGCGTGAAATGCGCTGATGCGTTGCCGGGGCGGGACAGGGGCAGCGGGGGACCAGGCGGGGCTCAGGCAGGGACTAGGCCGGAGACCAGGCAGGCGGGCGCGGGTGTCGCTGATGCGCGACGCGACGCAGCCGGGTGCAAGCGGAGCGATGCGGGTGCTTGTCGCGAGTGACACCGAAGGAGGCTTGCAGATGCAAGCAAACGCGGTGCCCGGGAACGGGTCGAAGCGGCGCTTCGGCTGGTTTCAGGTCCCGGCGGATTTCATGATTGCGCGCGCTGGAATTCGAGCGCGAGTTGCCGCGCCTCTTCCTCATCGATGTGGTACGCGAAGACTTCCCTGAGTTCGGCGAACTCCTGCGCGGTGATCAGGCGCGGCAGCATGGCGCGGATGCCCTGGTGCCGGGGCAGGTGCTCGAAGAAGGCGCAGGCGACGGCGTTGACGACGTCGGGGCTGTTGGAGCGCCAGCACCATTTCGCGAAGGCGAGCAGGCGCCCCATCTGCTCGCGGTTGCCGTCGGCCCAGGCGCCTTCGAACTCGGTGTGCAGCTCGATCCACAGCGCCATCGGCGACCAGGCGCGCTCGGCCAGCGGCTTGAACTCCGGCAGCTGTTCGATGGCAACCCGGCGCCAGGCGCTCATGTGGAGCTGCTCATGTGGATGATGTGCTCATGTGGACTTGCTCATGGGGACGGGCTTGTGTGGACGGGCTCATGCGAACGGGCTTGTGCGGGCGTGCTCATGTGGACCTTCCGGTGCGAACCCGCTCATCCGAGTTGCGGCGCGGCTACAGCGCCTGCAGGGTGCGCGCCTCGTCCTTCCCGCGCCCTTCTTCCTTCTCGCGCATCGGCTGCCAGAAGTAGAGGTACCAATAGGCGGGCATGGCGAAGATGCTGCCGATGACGAGGCCGATGCCCCAGCCGATTTTCTTCTCGTTCGCCAGCAGCGGGTTGAAGATGATGTGCAGCGCGTAGAGGACCATCAGCACGAGCGTCTCGAGCAGGGTGAGCAGCGAGAGCGGCATGAACACGCCCATCCACGGCAGGCCGTGGCCTGCGCGGCCCATGCCGATGCTGAACATGGTGGCGGCGATGTAGAGAAAGAACAGGCCCATGTAGAGGAAGGGCCAGGCGGTGAACAGCAGCAGGGTGAAGACCAGGAAGGGCGCGGGGGGTTTGGGCTGGCGCATGAGGGGCTCCTGTGTTCGAAGGCGGTTTGTCGGCGGCGGTCGTTGTGGTTGTTGTGATGGTTGTCGCGGTGCGCGCGCTGCCTGCGCGGGCGGCCCGTTGCCGTTGCGGTGACGATAGCACGGCGGCGCGCGGGATGGGCGTGATGCGGGGCGGCGATCGGTGCGGCATGGGGTCATGTGGTAGCGGCGACGCGGGCGTGCGGGTCGCGCGGGATCGGCGGTGCGCGCGGCGCTGGCGTTGTGAGACAGCGGCGATGCGTGCGGATCTGGCCTTGTGAAGCAGTAGCGATGCGCGCATAGGCGGGCGATGCCTGTTGTCGCGCATCTTTGGCCGCGTGTCTTCGACTGCACATCTTCGACCACACATCTTCGACCACACGCCTTCGATCACGCGCCTTCGATCACGCGCCTTCTCTTACCCACCTTCGGCCACGCATCTTCGATCATGCATTTTTGATCACACGCCTTCGCTCACACGTCTTCGCTCACACGTCTTCGATCATGCACCTTCGCCCACCCGCTCCGCGCGGACGCGGGCGCGGCGCTCGCGTTCGCGCAGGGTGCGGCGGGTGCGTTGCTGGCGGCGGCGCAGTTCCTGTTGCAGGGCGAGCAGGGCTTCGCCGCGCGAGTGCATGGGTTCGGCGCCGTATTTCCAGTTGCGCACGGTGGAGTCGCGCACGCGCAGGGCGCGGGCGATGTCGGTGTCGGTGAGGCCGTGGGCGCGCAGCTCGACGAGGATGCGGAACCAGTCGCGGCGGTGGGCGTCGATGGCGGTGGCGGCGATGGTGGCGGCGGTGACGGTGAAGGCCGGCAGGGGCTTGTGGGTGATGCGGTAGGTGGGCGGGCGGGTGGCGGGCATGGGGGTCCTTGGGGGCGGATGGGATGGGTGGTGGTTTGTGCCGTGACGAAAGGTAGGGAAGCGGGTCTGGAGGAATGGTCATGCAAGCGCCAAAGCACGCAAATGCAAAATCACGCCAATGCAAGATCACGCGGATGAAAAATCACGCGGATGCAATCGTGCATGGGCGGAACGCGCCGGCGGCCGCTTGCGCCGTGGCCGCTGCATCGTGACTGCCGACATCGTGGCTTGCGCGGTGCGCGTCATTGCCGCGGCAAGGCGCGCGGATCGGCGGGGGCCGGGGCTGTCGGGGGAGCGAGGGCGCCGCGATGCGAGTCCCAGTCGAAGTTGAGGACCTGGCCGCCGCCTTCGCGCAGGCGGTCGTAGGCGGCGGCGCCGAGCGCTTCGCGCAGGCCGTCGCGGTCGAGGTTGGAGAGGACGAGGGTGGGTTTCATGAGGCGGTAGCGGGCGTCGATGAGGTTGAACAGTTCGATGGGTTCGGCGCTGGAGCGGCTGGCGTAGGTGCGGCCGGCTTCGTCGATGATGAGGAGGTCGAGGGCGGCGAATTCGCGCAGCAGCGTGGTCTCGGTGGAGGCCGCGGAATCGCCGGGGACATGGCGCCAGGTGTCGCGGATGCGGCGGATCAGTTCGTGGGCGGTGGCGTTGAGGACGCTGTGGCCGCGCGCGAGGAGGTGGCGGGTGATCGCGGTGGCGAGGTGGTTCTTGCCGGTGCCGGGGCAGCCGCGCAGGATCATGCAGGTGCCGCGCGCGGCGTGGGCGGGGAAGTGTTCGGCGTAGTGGCGGCAGGCGGCTAGGTTGGCGCGCTGCGCGGGGGTGGCGGCGATGTAGTTGTCGAATTCGCAATGGGCGAAGCGCGGCGGGATGGCGGCGCGCCGCAGCAGGGCCTGGGCGTCGCGCTCGCGGGCGCAGGCCGGGCAGCCGGGCGGGTACCAGCGCAGAGTGCCGTCGGCATCGACGGTGTTGAGGGCGTAGAGGCCATGCCGCTCGCAGCGGCCGACTTCGGGTTCGGCGTCGGGACGAGGCAGGCCAAGGAGGCGCCGGGCCGGGGTGTGCACCTCTTGCGCGGGCCGCGCGGCGAGTTGGGCGGCAAGGGCGTCGATATCGGCGCGCGTTTCGGGCGCGTCCGATCGATGGGGGGCGCGCGTTTCATGCGCGACCGATCCATGCGGGGCGCGCGTTTCGGGCGCGTCCGATCGATGGGGGGCGCGCGTTTCATGCGCGACCGATCCATGCGGGGCGCGCGTTTCATGCGCGTCCGATCCATGGAGGGCTTGCGTGTCGGGCGCGTCCGGTTGAGGCGCGGTGCGCGTCTCGCGTGTGTCTGGCTGATGCGTGGCGTGCGTTGCTGGCGGGTTCGGCCGATGCGTGGCGCGCGTCTCGGGCGCGTCCGCTTCATGCGCGGCGCGTGTTTCTGGCGCGGGCATTGCGCGCGAGGCGGCCGGGGCGAACGCCGTGTCGTGTCCGCTTGCCTGCGCGCTGGGGGAGGAGGTTTCCATGCGGCGATGCCTCAGATGGGTTCAATCGGGGGACGCGGTTCGGCGGGCGGCTGCATGGCGCGCAGGGCGGCGTCGAGCGGATGTGGCGCGGTACCGGAAGCGTTGCCGGCGCCGTGCCGCGAACTGCGCAGGGAAACGCGCAGCTTGCCGCCGCGGCTGAACCATTCGTCGACGAAGGTCGCGTAGTAGAGCGGCGACATGGGCGGCTGCCCGCTGTTGCATTCGTGTGCGTGGAGCATCACGCCACGCATCGCGCTTTGCGTGAGGCCGCGCGCGGCCCAGGACTGCATGGCGCCACGGGTTTCGAGCTTGCCCAGTTGCTTGCCGGCGAAGCCCAGGCGCGCGAAGAAATTGCGCCAGTCGCCGATCGAGCGCGGCGGGTCGGGGATGGGGGTGTCCGGTGGTGCGGTGTGTGCGGGGGTCGGGGGCAGTCCGTCATCGCCGGCCGTCCAGCGGGTATCGACGACGACGGGTGCGCTGCCGGGCGCGGGCGCGGGGGAGGTGGATACGTGCGCCGCGGTCGTCGTCGTGGGGTTGGGAATGGGAATGGGAATGGGAATGGGATTGGGATTGGGATTGGGATTGGGATTGGGATTGGGAGCATTGCCTTCGCATTGCGGTGGCAATGCGTTTGCATCGCGCAGGGCTTGCATCGGCAGTGCGGACGCAATGCATTGGCCATGCGTTGGCATTGCGTCCGCATCGGCGTTGGTGTCGGCATCGCGGAGCGTGGATGGGGGGAGCGCCGGGAGGGGGAACGTGGGGAAGGGCGATGCGGAGGCCGGGATTGGGGAGGCGGCGTCGGCATCAGGTCCTGCCGGCGCGGCGGCGCGCCTGGGATCGCGGGCCGGGGCGCGCGCGGCCGGCACGTCCCAGCGGGTGCGCGCGCTCTTGACGGCGCTTTCGCGCCGTTCCTCTTTCTTGGCGATCTCTTCGTCGCAGCGCTTGTTGCGCCAGCCGGTTTCAGTCTCGCTGAAGAATTCGCGCAGCACGCGCTCGACGGTGGCGCGCTGCCTGGGCGTGGCGGCGCAGACCAGGCGGCACAGGGTGGGCAGGTCGGCGGGGAGGGGTTGCTCGTTGAGGTAGTAGCGGTCGAGCAGGCGGCGCAGGAACAGGTCTTCTTCGAGCGTGAGGTGGCCGGTGGCGCTGGCGTAGTCGCCGATGTGGAAGGCGTAGAAGTTCATGGTGTTGTGGATTGGGAGGATGAGGTGGAAGGGGCGTGGAGCGGAGCAGTGGCGGCGGGCAGCGCGCCGCGCCGGTTGAGGCGGACGGGTGGCGGCAAGTGGCGGGAAGAGATGGGCCGGAGCTGAATGAGGGACGGCGACGGGACGGGCGCGGCCGAGCGCGCCACGCGGTCGGCCGGCACGGCAGCGGCCGCGCGGGTCGCGGGTCAGGTGGTGTGCAACTGCGTGTCCTTCGCGTCCTTCGCGTCCGGCGCGTCCAACGCGTTCGGCGCATCCGGCGCGGAGGCTTGTCGCAATGTCCGCCGGATCGGGGGCACGGCGTCTTGCGCGATCTCATGCGCGGCTTCGTGCGTGGTGCCGTGTGACGGCTCGTGCGCGATGTCCCGCGCCGGCTCGCACAGCGCGCGCAGGTAGCCCCAGTCGATGTCCGGGCGCAGCTCTTCGCAGCGCACCGCGCGCTGCGTGGCGCGTTCGATCGCGGGGCAGTGTTCGGCGGGCACGCGCAGGCGCGCCAGCCAGTGCCAGACGTGCGACTGCGACACGCCGATCGCCGAGGCCAGCGCGGACTGGCTGCCGCGCAGGGCGATGGCGCGCAGCAGGGCGGCGGGGCCGGTGGGGGCGGCCGGGGAAGGCGCGGGGGGGGCGGCCGGAGCGGGACGGGCGGCGGGCGGCGCGTACGTGGCGGCATCGACGGCGATGCGCGCGCCATGCGCGGCCACGGCGCTTGTGGCATGCGCTGCTACCAGCGCGGGCGCGTCCTGCGCGAGCGTGGCGCGCGGCGCTCCCTCGGCGTGGACTTCGTCCCACCCCGGCGCGATGGGCATCGTGGCGGCGCGCGATTCTCCTGGCGGCTGCGCGGCGGACCGTCCCGCATGCACGGCCGGGGCGCCCTGCCGCGCGGCGTGCGCGGCCGATGCGTTGTAGGCCAGCGAGGCGCCGGGCGGAACGCCGGGGATGCGCTGGCCGCAGGCGCGGCACGCCGCGACAGCAGCGGGGGCGGCGGCGGAGGCGGCAGTAAATGCGGCGCCAGCAGAAGCGGCGGACGCGATGGCAGCAGCGACAGAAAAAGGCGCGCGGACGGCGCCAGCGGCGGGACCGGCATCGGCGAGTCCCGTGGCAACGGGACGAACATGGGCAGGCCCCGCGGCGGGGCGGACGTGGACGGGCCCAGCGGCGGCGGGGCCGGCATGGCCGGGCACGGCCGGATGCACACGCACCTGGCGCGCGGCTTGATTACGTTTCATCACTTGCATGGGCTTCTCCTTGCGGGCGGCGGGGCGTGTCGCGTCGCGCGCGGGCGACGGCGCGGCGGCGGCCCGCGGCGCTCGTCACCCTGCCGCGCGGCGACACTTCCCCGCCGCCCAAAACATGTTTTGGGCGGGGTTGGGCTTGTTTTGGACACCGGCGCGCGCCCGGGCCGAACGGCCGGGCGGCGGACAATACCGGACTGCAACCAGACATCGGCCGGACAACAACCACCGGGACGGCCGCGCCGACGCCTTCCGGCCAGCCGTTTTCCCCGGCACGCGGCAGGCCCGGGAACCGGGAAGCGTGTCCGGTGCCTTGCCGCATGATTCGCATTAAAACATTTGTTATTTCATTTGTCAACACCCATGTTTTTGCTTTTTCCAATACATTTGTGTTATGGGACTTGGCGCGCGTGTAAGAAGCAGA
>Ga0307511_10001055_pt1 | contig 29336 bp, 16 predicted proteins | sample 13_EM_MG_FD_200266 | JGI IMG/M metagenome (GOLD analysis project Ga0307511, IMG submission 200266) | Populus trichocarpa ectomycorrhiza microbial communities from riparian zone in the Pacific Northwest, United States - 13_EM | ecosystem: Host-associated > Plants > Roots > Unclassified | place...
GAATTAGGTGCTAAACTAGATTTTTTTTTTTAAAAAATATCAATTATGATAGAATAAACTATGGTTTAGTTTGTTTTTCCTTCTTCCTTCTAGATTTAAATTTGGCGGGATAAGGCCTTTGTGTTTCTTGGTCGCTAGAGTTTTAGGATCTTTAAGGTAGTTTTCTTAGTTTAGCAAGCAACAATTGCCACAATTTCTCTTGTAAATTGACTTGTTTATAGAATTTTTCTCATTGTTTCACCCACTAGCATTGTTGGGAAAGACATTCAATTTAAAAAAAGAAATATCTTTACACACACTACGTACAATATATTGAAGTTGTCGATAGCTTCCCCATTAAAGATTTTTTAGGGGCACCACTCTTGATCCTTCAATTTCATGAAAGTAGAGTTCTACAATATATTTAAGTAAATCTTTAAAGAAATTATCAAGATTTTTGACAAAAAATCAAATTTTGATCATAACCTAGTTTTTAGTTAACCTTGAAGATTCTTGCTTGCTTCTTAGACTAGTTCTTAGACATCCTCTGGTACTTCTAGGACTGAGACTTAGCCTAATTATCACCTTATCCTCACACGTATTGTGTATTGAAGTTCTTACAATCTATCCTTAAATCTATCAACTTTCACATAAATTACAAAAAGCAAGGCAAACACATTATTATAGTGGAAGAGAAACATATATAATCAAAAACCTAATTCTAAAGAAAGAAAATCTTATACTTACTCACTGAGAAAAAGAAATAAAAGTGAAAAGCCAAAACTCTATAATATTTTGTATAAATTTATAAACAAAAAAGTAAGCAATATATAAGAGAATTAGTGCACTAATCAATTAAATTAAAAAACCAATCAATTAAATAAAACCCCCTCAAATTCTCTCATTTGTATAAGAGAGAATTAATGTACCACCAAAACCCTAGAATTTCATAACCCTAGAATTTCATAAAGATAATATATGCAAAACCTTCACTACTTCTCATTAGTTAGTGTCTGAAAGAGAAGGAATTGTGTGAGAAATTGATTAAATTGTATTTAATTTGGTGATTTGGGTTCATAAAAAGACAGAAAATGGTGTGTGAAAAGGAAAGAAATCATCACTTGAAGACAGAATATCAGATATGTTGCATGATCGATTTTTCAATTTAAGCCTTTTTTGTTTTATGGAAAGCAGATTTTAAAAATTATTTTTCAAATTTTCTCATGTTTACTTATTGTTAGGAAAATTGGTCAATAAAAAAAATACTTTTTAGTTAAAAAAAATTTTGGTTTAGTTTCTAGGAATTTTTTTATATTTTGGGTAATAAACACTTTTCTGAAGTTGCAAAAATTATTATCGACCCTTTAATTAGCTTTTCATGTCCTTTCCTTTCCTTTCAGAATGAGCATATGCTCTAATGAGATCTATGTTTTAGCCATTGATTGCCTTAAAACTTGATTTTCTTTGGTATTTATGCACACGATCTCTTTATTTTGAAATGTTAATCCACTAGCTAGAACACAAGTGCTCTATATTTGAGCATGAGCTCATACTAATCATTCTAATTTTTATTACTACTACTATTATTATTTAATTATTTGTTGTTGTCTGGCAGTACTTAGTTATAGGTTGTGTTTTTGAGCCATTTCTTGTCTAATAAAAGTTCAATTCTCTAACTCGATTAAACATTAATTATATAATCAGGTTGAGAATTGAGATTTCATGTGAATTTTACTTCTCATGACTTGTTTAAAGTTTTACACACACATGTGAGTTGGTGAAATATATAACATGCACTTTTATTATTATTACTAACTTGAAAAAATATTAAACTAGTTAATATCTTTCATAATCAAATCTTACTCAAGACTGATTAGCCTGTAATATGTGTTAGTGGATCCTACTCAATACTCATTCAAAGATTAAATTAGTTTGATGCACTTATTTGTTGTTACCGTACCATCAATTCATTTAATCAAAAGAATGAAAATCAAATTTAATAGAAAAAAAAAGTTAAGAAGGTTGAAACAGTAAAAAAAAAAAGAATTATTTTAAACAAAATAAATAGCAATGGAAAAAATAAAAACCAAATTTGAAATTTTAAAAATTGGAGGGGTGAGATTGAAAAAGAATGCTAATTTTATAAATTATTCAAAAAACAATTATTTCAAGTATTGAATGATGAAATCGTACAAAGAAAATCATAACTTTTAAAAACTAGCCAAAAAAATTCAACAAAAAACAAAAAATAAAAAGACCCGAGATAACCTGGGTTATTTAAAAAAACTAGTGAGAAATTCTACAGAAAGCAAATAAGGGCTTGTTTGGGATTGTGGTAGCGATGATGATTCAAAATGTTTTTCACTTAGAAATACATCAAAATAAAGTTTTTTAATTTCTCTTAAATTATTTTTGACATCAGCACATCAAAACGATCTAAAAACATAATTTTTTTTATTTTAAGCAAAAAAAATCAAAATTTTTAGGAACGCGGTTTGCAGCGCATTCCCAAACACTCCCATAAAAATAATGGAGACTAGCTTTCTATTGAATAAATTCTAAATGATGAAAAAAAAAAACATTATCTTAAAAAAAGGAAAAAAATCAAGGAAACACGGACGAACCTTCTAAACTTAGGCTATTCTCTAAAATTTGTAACTCGTGCAATGCTAGGCCTAAGATCAATCAAGAAACTTAATTACTAATTAATTTTAATGTTTAAGAATAAAATTAGAAAAAAATACTAATTTAAAAAATTTATCAGAGTAAATCAAAATAATGAGAATTAAATTTATAGGAAAAATAAACTTAAGGAGAATGAAATCATAAAAATATCAATTTAAAAAAGGTTTGAAACAAAACAAACAGTAATAAAAAACAATAGGGACCAAATTTAAACGATAAAAAATGGAAGGGGATGAAATTCATTATTTTTTTTCTAAAATAAAAAACAATAGAAATAAAAAGAACATAAATCAAATTTGATTGGAAAAATAAACTCAAGGAGGATGAAACTGCTAAAAAAAATTAATTTAAAAATAATCACAAACAAAACAAATAGCAATTAAAAGAATAATGAATAAATTTGAAAGATAAAAAAAAAAAAAGAGTGAAATTGAAAAAGAATTATGATTTTATAGATCATTCAAAATAAAATAAATATTAATAAAAAAACAAGGATCAAATGTCAAGGAAAAAAAATTAAAAAGGCTGATTTGAAATTTTAAAAGGGTTGGTGTGAAATTCGAGGTAAAGAAAGAAAAAAGGGAAAACAAATGGTGTTTTGCACCAAACTAGATGTGCGTGTGTTTGGCGCACACGCTGCCCCATCACGGAGAGAATACCGAGACCTATCAAACACCACTGTGAAAATGTGGTGTTTAGTTTCTAAACGGCTCCGCACACATCACCAAAAAAGCAAAGAGGATAGTCATTTACTGACGCGTGCTATGCAAGAGAGTTTAATTGATTTTGTCTTGAAAAGTAATACAGTAATTTAACTCTTTTGAAAGTATTGAAAAGACCATAATGCCCTGATTGAAAGGTATCTTTTTTTTATTCCAAGGCTATATGAGTGGTTTTTAAGTGCAAAAAAACATGAAATGACTAATCTAGCCATTAATAATTTGTATAAAATAATTGTATCTTGGTAAAAAAGATTATTTTACCCACGATATCTAGTTTAAATATCTTGTAGCTTGATGATAATTTTATCATTATATTATTATAAGTAATAATATTTTATGTTTTGTACAATAAATTTCCTTCTATTTTTAGGTTTTTGTTAATGTTAATAAATCTTACTTGGATTTTGATGACCGAATATATTTTATATACTTATGTTAAAAAATAAAAAAGTAATTGTTTTATACTTTTACGGAAATAATCAAGTCACCACGAAGCCACCGAAGTCCAAGTAATTAGAGCCTGCGCACTTGTTGGGTCATCCTAGGAGAAGCCTAATTCATGGCAACAAAGACAGGAATTGGCTTTCACTTGTTGAATCTGGACCCTCCATAGTAAAATAACACACACTTGCGCTCCATCGCGAATCTGTATTTTTTATCTTAAAAAATCACATATAGATATCATAAGTATATTTCAAAGAAAATTTTAAAAAATCAACAACTTAAGTTATAGTATCAGCCGAGTTTAATAAATTAATTTTTTTTTAATTAGATAATAAAATAATAAATAATGATAGCATATAAACAATTTTTTTATATAAAAAAACACACGATATCTCAAAAAAAATACATGGAAGCAAGAAACTTGATAAAAATAGATAAAAAAAAACCAGCTTGAGATAACCTGAGATAGTGTGATGAACATATAACCTGGGTAATAAAGGGCGAGCTAACTTAGGTTAACCCGTAAAATCCATGATTTAGATCACGAGACCAAGATAACTTAGAAAACAAAAATCAAAGAAAACCATCGAGGCAATTTTTTTTAAAAAAACTAATGTTGAATATTAAATCAAAAAATAAAATAAATAAATTAGATGGACACAAAAAATTTTCAACTGAAAGGTTAAATCGAAAAGAAAAATAACTCCACAAAAAATAAATTAAAAGAATAAGGACCAAATTAAAAAATAAAACATCATAAACTTAGATTGAAAAGTAAAAGTGAAAATCAATAAAACTTTTATAAAAGAGCTAAGGGAAAAAAATCAAAAATCAAAATAATAAATATAAAATTGAAAATAAAAATATATAAGGAATTGAAATTGAATGACTCCATTGAAGACTTTACAAAAAAGCTAAGGACAAAAATAAGAGATTAAAAGAAAAATGACAATTTTTTTATTCGAGGGTTAAATCTAAGAGAAAAATAATTGCAACAAAAATAATAAAAAATTTAAAAGAATAAGAACCAAATTAAAAAAAATAACAAAACATAAACATGGATTGAATGGTGAAACTGAAAACCAATGAAACTTTTATAAAGGAGCTAAGGAATAAAAATTAAAAATCAAAAGAATAAATATAAAATTGAAAAACAGAATATATGACAAGTTGGATTTGAAGGATTAAACTGAAAAGAAATGAATATTTTACCAAATGGTCAAGGACAAAAATAAAAAATTAAAAGAAAAAGGACTGAAATAGAAATATCTAAAAGAAAGAAGACCAATATGCAATTTTTAGGGTTAGGAGAGGGAAAATATACAAATAAAAAAAGACTCATCGACAACAAATCACTCATTCACCGATGACACACACTGCACCATTATAAAGAGGAAAAGGTGGCGCACCTAAATACACGAAAAAGAGGCAAGTTGTACCATCGGGAGACACCATACATGCTGCCCAAAGTGCGCGAGCACCTCCTACATGCTGACTTATGCAACACATGTATCATAAACATTTTATATTTTAAAATTAATTAATATTGATTAAAAGACCAAATTGCCCTCGATAAAACAAGAAAATACCAAAAATTATATATAGAAAAAGACAAAAATAACCCTAGGCTGAAGGCAAGTTTTTTTTTTTTGTATCAAATGCATTTCAATAACTTAATTGTGAATACAAAACAAGCCTAGTTATTATTATTTTTTTCTTATCTCTAATGGCATTTATGTCACTACATGTTCATTAAAAAAGAAAAAGACTTTACTGACTCATCAACAAGACCAAAGTTTTTTTGGATTTAGAGGTAAAATCATAAAATCACCATTGCAATACATAGTGAATCTGATTGTATAGCTACAGTAAATGACTACTATTCAAATGACCCTTCCCTTTTAGTTTTTGTTTTTTTTTATTGATAGAGTTGCAAAATTAAGCTTGAAGATAAAGAGAGAAAAAAAGGTTGAAACCAAAAAAGATGCAAGCAAAGGAAGGTCGATTGAACAACATGTAAAAAGAAAAGCCAACTGAACAATCGCAGCTCAATTAGATAACAAGCTCAATCGAACAATATAGGTTTAACCAAACAACACAAGCATAACCAAATAGGAAAGAAAAGAAGAAAAAAAGGTTAAAGAAAAGAAGAAAAAAACGTTAAAATCGAGAAGGTGAAAAAAGGTCCAATTAAGTCTAATCCAAAATAAAAAGAAAAGGGTAGCCAAAGCCAAACATAATGATGTTTGAAAGCCAATCAATCCTCTTTCATTTTCTAAAAACTACAACTTTTGTTCTTACAAACATGACACTCTAAACAATGTTTAAGCATTGTCGTAACACCCTCATGGATTCTCTATTTTATAAACTATTAGTGCAATGCCCAACTAAATTCTTCATGATACATGTTATTGGTGCGAGGCTTGCCTGAATGTATTGTCTCACAAGTTTGAATGGATGGATGCCTGCCTAAATAATTTATCTTGCAGGCTAGTAAGACGATTGTTTATGACAAAGCAATCATCCTCCCCCGTTTACTCATGTAAAGCTAGTTACACATGTTAGTGGGTGAGAGACAGTTTTATGGTGGCACATGCAACGTCTCCCAACATCTAAATGACAACTTTCACGATGATATTGGAAGCATCAACGTTTTCTTTCATCATTTAGTGATGGTATGTTGTTAATGACCTCTTATTTCTTTCTTTTCTCTTTTCTCTCTTCTACTCTCTTCTACCCCTAAAATTCACGTTGGCCATTTAAAAATTCAGATTTGTCGTCTCATTCATTGATACTTCAACTTCGGTCTTTATTTTTTTATTTGTGATTTTTGTTCCTGACTTTTTTGGCAAATTTCGACTTGTTTTCAATTTTATTACCGAATCCATTATTATGATTTATTATTTTTTCATACCCGGTCCTCATTCTTTTGTTGTTGATCCTTCCATGAATTTGATTTTAATTTTCCATCTCTCCTTTTAATTTAAAATTTTAAGTTGTGCTCTCATTTATTTTTTATCTTAAATTTTATCACCATTCTCTTAACTGCTATTTTTTTTTCCTTTTATATAATAGATTATTTTTTCAATTTTATCATTTGATATTTGATTTGTTGGGAATTAGATTCTATGATTTTTTCCAAACAGGATGCTTTCATTTTAGTGATTTGGGTAATTGGTTTGAAAAATTAGTACGGGTTGGCATAAATTTTTTCACTTATTTTTTTATGGGCTCATGATTTTCTTTAGTTTTATTTCAATTAGGTTACCTTAATCTCAAGACTTGAGTAATAAGTTTGGTCAGTTTACTCAGATATTTTTTTGGGTCACTTTCTTGATGTGTTTTTTTTTTTACAATCTTATAATTTAATATTGAGTAATTTTGGAACTCAACTTTGTAGTTTTTTCTTTTTTAACAAGTGTTTCTTTTCTACTAGTCATCATTAACATATTTTTTTAGAATCTAATCCATTTATTAATGTTATTTTTTTTATTATATAATCAAATAAAATCATCTTACTATACCTAGTAGAGTTTACAGCGTGAGTCATTGTTATTTTTCCTTTATAACATGCTAATAATATTTAAATATTATGTTTTTATGTTAAAAAAATTAGCTGGTTCATGGTGAAGCGCAAGTCACCTTTTTAGTTTGAACGCTATAAAAACTAATTAATCAATTTCAATTTTTAATTAACTAATAAAAAAAGAGAAAAAGAGTGCTCACGCGTTTGCCTGTGTGGATGGTGGTGAGCTAATGCCAGCTGGCTGTCGGAAAGAGGTCCCCAGATCCCCCGCTCTCTTGCACGTGACCCACCTCCCTTGCCTTCCCTCGTCACAAAACAAAAACGTTTTCTCAATCCTCATTAACTATTTTCACATACAAACAAATAAATAAATAAAATCACTCAAATCTAAAAAAAAATAAAAATAAAAATACTGCTCACGTGAATCGAGCGAATCCCTCTTATTATTTATCTCTTCTTCTCTCCCTCGCTTTCTCTCTCTATTATACACTCTCCCACCTCTAAAAAGCTATTTAAAAACATGTTTGAAATGATATTTTTTTTTAAAATTATTATTTTTTATTTAAAATTTATTTTTATAATTTTTATTGTTTTTTAAAAATAATTTTTAATAAATAAAAATATTATTTAATTTATTTTCAAAAAATTATTTTAAAAAACAACTATAATAAATAACCAAAAACATAGTACTACTGTGTATCTTCAATACTTACTATAATTTTTTTTATTTAAAAAATATGAATACAAATAGAAATAAATAAATATAAGTGTCTGTTTGTTGTATATTTCCATTTCTTTCTCTCTGACCTATTCTATTTCACTCTGGTCTATAATAGCCTCTCTCTCTTGCTTTCTGTTTCTATTTATACACAAAAATAATATTTATTATTTTATATCCTTCTAGAAAGAAGAAGAAGAAGAAGAGAGAGTGATGAGTATTATTTGTTTTAAAACGAAGAGTTGAGATTCAAATGGTATTGGCTGGAGTGGCAACTGCTTCTTTCAATGCTTCGATCTGCTGGTATTACACTTCTGCCCTTTTCTTTCTCATTCTCGCTTTAGATTTGATTTCCCACTGCTTTTTTTTTTTGCGGAATTTGATTTACTTGGCTCTTTTATTATCATTCTAGATTTAGAATTGGATCTGATTTTTATTGATTTGATTAGGCTTGGTAGGTTACCAATTCCATTTTGCAATGCTTAGGTTTTAAGCCTGGATTGTGGCTGTTTCTGTTGATTAATCACTACTTTACTCAGGTTTAATTCATTGCGGATTCATATAATTATTTACCGTCCTTATCAATTAGGTTATTTACATTATTCTGAAATATTTTTGTTTAATTTAGTTATTTATTGACTATTGAAGGTGGAAAAAGTGCAAGGAAAATGGTAAAATTCAGTTTACTGCTTAGGTTTAAGGGTAGATTGTGGCGCTTTTTTTTTTTTCAATTGACAATTTTTTTAGTCCTTTAAGCTTGCTAGAGTAGTCTACTTCTCTATATGTCATGCTTATTGATAAATTTAAACTGTCTTGGTTTCTGCACTTCTGTATTGATGATAGGATGTTGTGCGTTTGCATTGTGATCTCTCTAACTTTTTTTTTAGATAAAAGAAAAATTTGAACTGACATTATGACCTTTCTAGTTTCACATAGGGTTTTAGCTTTGCAGGACAAATGGACTCCAGCGTAACAAAGTCAGAACAGAAGAGATTTTTGATACAGAGTCCAGTTGTGTAAGAACTATATTGTGATTGGCGAGGTCTTTTATGGGGTAAGAGGAGTGAGGGACAGAAATGGTTTTACATCCCAAATATTTAAGGACATGGAGGAGACACGAGATGATTCGGGGCCAGCAGAGCAAGGACCTTCAAATTCTGTGTGGTGGGGTTCAGACTTTATCGAGAAATTTGAATCTGTCTCTTTGCTTTCTCAAGAAGATACTTTGAGAAATAAAGAATCACATAAAAATTATGAGGAAGATGGTTTATCTTCCCAGACTGCATCACAAGTTCTCTGGAGCACTGGGATGCTTTCTGAACAAATACCAAATGGTTTCTACTCTGTCATACCGGTGAGAATTGATTTACTTTTTAATTTTTGTTCCTATTTATTTGTTGCAAGTTCTTTTGGTTGAGGAGTCTGATCTTTTCTGGAACTTCATCTTTTTGAGAGATCAATTAGTGATGTGGCTGGAAAAAAAGTTTATTTATGATTTTTTCCTTTCTTTATACTTGTGTTTAATAATCATTGCTTTTAATTTGTGATCATTATCTTCTTATGTTCTACTATGTTGGTTATGATTTAACTATCCGTTCTGTTTAACATTCAACTTCTTATGTTCTATTGCAAATATTCTCCTCTCCTCTTAACTAAAGAGTTAGAAGTTGCATGTTAAACTGTACTACTACTAGTTCTGTGGTTCCATATAGTTACAACAAAAAGGATCTTTTATATCCCTCTCCTCCTTATGTCTATCCCTGTCTGATGGTAGTACTCCAAAATTTCTCATTTACATGCTATTTTCTAAAGACAAGGATGGACAATATCTTGTTTTGAAGTTTTAGTCTACATGCACTCATATGATACTTTTATGTTTTAATTATACACTCTCACACACACATATGGAAAACCAGCATAAAAATAAACCACTACCCGAAATAGCGACCATACTAGGCCCACCCCCCTCGTACCGCTTTCTAAGGAGGGTAGTGAACCAGTACCAGTACCAGTACCAGTACTACATACTATAATGCACCACGTTCCAGGTATTATTGGTTCAAACAATGCTAAATGCATTTCTTCCTGGATTATTTAAATTGTTGGTATTTTCAAGGAGGACAAAATTACTTGATGGATTGTGTCCTAACTTAGAATCGACTTTCCAGCTTGCACTCTTTGTTTTGTATCCACTTAGAGCATTTTTTTTTTCACTTCATCTTGAGTTAATTTAATAACATGGATTGTTACAGGATAAAAGGCTAAAGGAGCTCTTTGTTAATATTCCAACTTTAGACGAGCTTCATTCTCTGGGAGCTGAGGGTTGCAAGGCCGATATAATTCTTGTAGATGCTAAGAAAGATAAAAAGCTATCCATGCTGAAGCAATTGATTGTGCCCCTAGTAAAAGGGTTGAACTCAAATCCAGCTGCAATGATAAAAAAGATTGCCGGATTGGTAAGAACTCTTAAATAACCTTTGTTCTATTATATGGATATCTCATTTGAAGTTTTCAGTTGCTCTTTTCTGTCCCTTAATTATCTTTGACCCTTTTTTTCTTTTTTCGTTGTCCTTTCCAACTTTCAGGTTTTTTTTAACTGTGATGTTATGTCTTGGTTATGCCAAGGAAATCTATACATATCCATAACCTATTGTCAAGACATGTTACTGATCCCTTTACATCTCGGCAAAAACTGTTTTTTCTTGGCCTATGCAACTACGTAGGATGTTTCTCATGCATGGTGGTACAGGCTTCTCAAACCACACATGTCATTAACTATTTGCGTTACAATGAATTTTTTTTTCATATTTACTTTAATTTTCACCATTTGACTTGTAATTTAATCATAATATTTTAAGGTTATATTCTTTGTTTTCAAGCCAATTCAGGGATCAAATTCTACCAAGGCATTTTTGCCGATCTTCTTAATTTTTTTATTCCATTTTTAGTCAAAAAATTGCTCATTCCATTTTCATTTTTCATCTCTGAACAGGTTGCTGATTTTTATAAAAGGCCAAATGTGGAAAGTCCAGCAAAAGCTGCACTAGAAGAAGCCTCTCATATGTTAGAAAATCGAGGTGTTCAGTTGCTGGGGCAAATAAGGCATGGATCATGCCGTCCTAGGGCAATCTTTTTCAAAGTTTTAGCAGATTCTGTAGGTCTTGAAAGTAGACTCGTGGTGGTAAGTTTAACTTCATCCAGTGAGTTCAACTGCTCTGCTCCATTTTAATGCCAAAAAATAGTCAAAGATGCAATTTATTGCTAATTAACATAATATCTGAAAATTTCATAATGCTTTTTTCCCCAGGGTTTACCAAATGATGGGATTGTTGAGTGTGTGGACTCATATAAACACATGTCTGTGATTGTTATGTTGAATTCTGTGGAACTACTTGTTGATCTTATGCGGTCTCCTGGTCAGTTGATGCCGCGGTCAACCAGGGCTATTTTTATGACTCATATTTCAGCAGCAGGGGAGAGTGACTCTGCAGAAAATGATTCCTGTGATTCTCCACTTGAACCAAACAGTCCGATGTATGGTTTTGCAGAAAGAGTGGATCCTGACAGGTTAGCAAACAGCCCGTCACATGACTTTTCACAAACAATGAATCTGTATAATCTGTTAATTGGAGTTCTGAAATCCTTAAGTTGCTGTGTCATATTTTCTGTGCCATAGTGCTGAAAAAGATGAAGGAAGCCTTCAAGTCCATAGGAAATTAGAGGCATCTTCGAATGTGTTAGGTCCTTCATTGCGAAATATGATGTTGCGATCTGCTACCTCTATTGACAGAAAATTGAGGTAATAATATGTATCTTGTCCTGTGAAGATCCTTATTGCAATGTGACTTTTGTACGACACTTCTTGTTTGTCTTTTATTTTTCAAATTTTAGTTTCTTCTCTGACTTGAGAGAATACTATAGTGCAAAATGTTGTACTTGAACTTATTCTTTTCCTTTCTCCTTCAGTTTATCACATAGTGAACCCAATATTGCAACAACCTTTTGGAGACGTAGCCGGAAAAAGGTCATTGCTGAACAGCGGACTGCTAGTTCAAGGTGTTAGCATGGTTTCCTTTGAATACTTTGTCAGTTGGTTTCACATTTATAGGGGAGGAACATGTGTTTGGAAGTCTAATTTTTGCTTTTGTTCATAGAAAAAGAGCACTACTCTCTTATGTGGCAATTTCAAGCCTTTAAATAGGTTTGCTGTAGGATGGTGTTCGTGAGTCCTGATATCATGCACTCTCTTGGCTCTTCTTATTTTTTCCCCCTCCCTTCGAGGAATGATCTCTTATCAATTAACAGCCACGGGTTAAAAGAATTCCCCCATATTTGGGCTAAGGTGTTGTGGGGATTATGAACTTATTAAAATATACCGGAATACAATCCATACTCTTCATATAGGCCTGATTGCAAGTTTCCTCACTTCTGACTTTTTCAAAAGGCTTGGAATTTATTATGGCATTTGATACCATACTTGTTATTCTTGTCTCGTGTAGTTTTTTTTTTTGTTTTTGAAAATTGTGCTTTGTTTTTCTAACATTTACCCCAAATGGATTTATTATATGAGGAATGATTAACTAGGTTAGTATAGGGTTGGGTGTTTCTAGACCACATGATTAATGCTGGGGTGCGTGTCTTTCAGCTAGCATGATTTGATGCCTTTTCTTGCTTTATTGAAAAACTTGTGCTCTTGACTGCTTATTTGGAGGGAACATATCCTACTGCCTGATTTCTAGTATTTATTTATTTTTTCCTTTGAAAATTAGAAAGCATGTCGGTTGAAAATGCTGTTTTCCAAATAGTGAATAGGAGGGCATCCTCAGGTGTTTTTCAATGGCAAAGATTAGAGGTTGGATGTTCTAACACAACATCGGAGATTGGTTGGTTGTACCCTGACTCCACATGTGTGGATTCTTAATTGTTATTTGAGTTGCCTGGTTGTCTTTCTTTTCTGTTGATTCTATTGGGCATACACGGGGTTAGGGGTTTCGTTCACATGCATGCAAATATACACATTGATTTCTCTTCACTTTGTTTCAATTGATCTGATCAAAGTTGTGTTGTTTATTCATTTTCAATAGTTCTAAACATGGTTGTTTGTGGTGTTGTCAAAGTTAAACTTTAAATTCTATTGGTGAAGTTTTAGTTGGTGTCTTCATCAAGCTTTGTTCTGCAGTCCAGAGCATCCTTCATTTCGAGGGCGTGGACGGTCCATGTTAAGTGGTGATAGACATTCAATTAGACATTACGCTGATGATGTTGCTATATCAAGGTTTGTACCTTTTCGTTCCTATTGTTTTGAATACCTAAGGAGCTTTATAATTTTCTGACTTATGGATTGTATATGAGGAGTGGAAAAAGGAATATAGGCAAAGCAAAGAAAATGGATGATACGAGGAAGGGTGGAGGCTGCGTTATGCCATTGCTTTTAGCAATCTCTTTAGTCTTAAAACACACCATTAATCTCAACAAGTGTTACGCTTTATTCTCCTAGTAGCTTGTACATGCTTTATCCACCCGTTTCTTTGTTTATGCATCTGGTAATAATGAACTATGCTCACATTGGATGTTCATTTGTAGCCACAGGTCAGAGGGTGCATCAATGTCAGAAGCTCGTAGAATGCGAAGAAGAAGTATTAGCATGACCCCAGAAATTGGTGATGATATCGTAAGGTTGATGTTTATTTCATTATGACCTGTGTTGACTTTATGATTTGATGCAACTATGCTATTATTGTGTTTATCATTTTCTAGTTATTTCGACTTTGATTTTTGTTTTGTTACAATTGGAGTAATCTACGATGTAGTTGTAGAAAAACAAATTACAATATTATATATACCTTGATTGAAGTAAGCTATGATGTGGTTGTGGTAAGCTTTGATCTTATGCTATGCTATTATGATTGTTGTTGTAGAAAATACAAATTAAGATATTATGATTTTTCTTCAATTATATCTATGTAATTCTTGAATTAGTTTATCTAGAATATCAGGATATCAGGAGCTTTTCCCAAAAAAGAATTATTCTTATTTAGATTTTCATTTTTTACTTAATTTAGGACTGTTAGGGTTTTGGTGTCTATAAAAGAGCAATGATTCTATGTTCTAGTCAGGATTGATAATTGAGAGTCTGTTTGGGAACTGCAAACCGCGCTCCCTCAAATTTTGAATTTTGTTTTTTTGCTAATTTTTTTTTATGTTTTCAGATTGTTTTAATGTGCTGATATCAAAAATGATTTTGTAAAAATAAAAAAAATATTATTTTGATGTATTTCCAAGCAAAAAACACTTTTAACCGCAGTCGTTACCACAATTCCAAACACACCCCGAATCTTATTGAAAAGTTGTGTCTTGTGTTTGGCAAGTAACTTTTCAGTTCCTCTCTCCCATTCTTCTTATTGCCCTTTTGGCTCCTTGGGTGAGGTTGCCTTCTATGGATTTTTGGGCAGAAAACCCAACCCAATTCACAGGTCACATAAAGCTGGCCGTGGGGCCCGTGCATGCCCCATGCTAGAAAATCCAGAAGTTAGTTTTTCTGGAGCTCTTTCATTTTGGAGCTTTTCTAGCGCTTTATTATTTGTAATCGCTATCTTAAGACTGTTTTTAATCAAACACCTTTTCTCTCTTTCTAACCATCACTATAGGCTATAGCTACACTTACAACTACAACACAATCAAGCTACAACGGCAACAACCTTATTCCAGTCTTCTTATTCTTGTGTTTTTGTTCTCTTATACCAAGCTATTTTATTTCAATTTGGTTTATGAGTTGAAGTGATTCCTTACCCTTTCATTTATTTTTCATTCTTGTAAACTTTTAGTCAAACTATTCTATCACCATGGTGACAAGTGTCGAGTTGAATTCCACATTGTTTCTTTTTTGTCCCTTGTGAAAACCAAGAATAACATATCGACACCTAACCTTTAGGGGAAAGATAAAATTAGTGGAGACTTCTATCAAGGGAATAAAAGGACCCTTGAGAGTTGGTTGCTTTTGAGCAAGTTTGGGAGCCATCCATCTAGCCTTTCTAACCTTGGTCACTGAATATTAGTTAGAGAAATAACCTAATACTAGTTAGAGAAATAACCTAAAAGCACCCAGAACACAAAGGTCTAGCAACAATATCCTATTCCATAACTATTGTCTTGATAAATAGTAATTCTAGGATTTATCTTGACGCGACAAACAACATGGATAAAACTAGGATTCTCAAGCCCTAAGGTTATAGACCTAAGCTATGAAGAAATTTAGAGAAAACTCAATGGTATTTTATAAAGTCTGAATTTGTATGTTTAGAAAATAAACTAGACATCACTATTTGTATTAGTTCTAGACCTAAAATCTTTATTGGAAAGGATTCCTAATTAAAACTTACTTAACTAACATAATCTATCTAGCATGAGAATTCTTAACTAGTAAAATTTTTAATTAAATTAAAATTCTTAAGCTAAGTAGGAAAAGGAATCCAAATACAACAATGTAAATAAAGACAATTCCACGTAGCAACTTCCGGGTCTTATTTGAAGGTCTTCCCATTCTCTGATCATCATGGGATTTTAACCTAATAGGAAATAGGTTCTTCAAAATCTTTTGTCAAAATTCGTGCTTGATCCAACAGTCAGATTGAAAGTTATGCTTGATTTTAACCTCTTCTTAAACTCCTCAAAACATAAAATTCTTAACCATTAATGAAATAATACAATAAACATTTTTAGACCAAGAATATTAAAGAAAGTTCCCCACGTCCATCCCCTCTACTTATGAAAAACTCGCCCTCGAGTTAATTGTCATAAATTGAACTTGAACACTCCAAAGGAATAGAATCATAGATACTTCAAATATAGCATTGTAGCTAGCTTAATCGCGATGTAGCATGTCTTTGACATGTGAACTTCAAAATTTAATTTATGGTGTGTGCATGCTAAAGAAAAATCCATATTTAATGTTATACTTTCTAAGTCCACTTGTAGTTTCTTCCCATATTTTTTTACTTTAAACTCGAGTTCATCATCATTTGCCATTGTATGTAAAGGAACACAAGATAATTTTCCATAATATCTTAATGAGAATTGTAAAAAATTACCATGTTCTCCATGATCTTATTTGTAAGATCTTCATCCATGACTTAAAGATCATCGTTTGCCAAATTCTTCTCCAACTTAAGGTCAAAAGATTGAAACAGTTTGTCAGCACCCTCTTTGGTAACGTTATCTTATGATTAGATAACTTTGAAATTTTGCGTTCACCAAACTCCCACATAGACAAGTGGTTGTCTCGGTGGAATTTGAGGAATAGGTCGAAGTTAAGGTCGGCCTGAGGTAAGTCTCTAAGCACGTACCTCTCCTCTTTGTGATTCTTGTTTGTGTCATCCATTAGCCAATTTAGATCTATTATGGCTTGATACAAGCAATCAAACACCTGTCCCCAATGATCTAGTTTATGCTCCTGAGCTTGCACAACCTCCACTCCTATATTGCGAAATGGGTTGCTACTGTCTCCATCCATCAAAGAGGCCAATTTGCTATGATACCAATTGACGCGGTGAATAATGTCGATAAAACTATGGTTCTCAAGCTCTAAGGTTACATACCTAAGTTGTAGAGAAATTTAGAGAGAAATCTATGTTATTTTATGAAGTCTGAATAATAGTCTGAATTGGAATGTTCATAAAACAATATAGACATCCCTATTTATATTAGTTCTAGACATAAATCCTTTATAGGAAATGATTCATAATTGAAACTTGTCTAAATAATAGAATCCATCTAGCATTAGAATTCCTAACTAGTAAAATACTAATTAAACTAAATATCTTAAGCTAATAAAAAAAAATAATCTAAATACAACAAGGTAAATAAAGATAATCTTGCTTAGTAACTTCTGAGTCTTATTTGAAGGCCTTCCTGATCTTCGATCATCATGGGATTTTAACCTAATAGGAAATAGGGCCTTCATAATTTTCTATCAAGATTTCATCTCGATCCACAATCAGATTAAAAAGTTATGCTTGATTTAGCAAACTACATCTTGAACTCTTCTTAAACTCCTCAAAACCTAAAATCTTAATGAAATGCAACAAACATTATTATGCCAAGAATATTAAAGAAGTTCCCCACATCATTTCCTCAACAAAACCACCAGGTGACTACTGTTCTTAAGCTTCTCAAAACCTAAAAATCTTAACCGTTAATGAAATAATGCAACAACATTATTGTGCCAAGAATATTAAAGAAAGTTCCCCACATCATTTCCTTAACAAAACCACCAGGTGACTACTGAAAGCCTCAACCTTGGAGTCGTCAGCATGGCTTCTAGGATTAGTATTTGCTCGATTTAATTTTTTCTACAATTCAAGATTTTTAGTAGTTTTTCAGAGTTCCAACTATTTCCCATCTAGTGGATCTATTTCCCATCTAGTGGATAAGCAGCCTTTACTAGGAATCTACTTCTATTTCATATTTAGTTGGTTTTCCTAATATTTATTTCTCAAACTGCTCCCAGGGATTTTAATTTTATCAGGTCTAAATTTTCCTAATTTGTATTGGCACCTTGGACATTGGAAGTTGGGTTAATATTGATTGATGAGATAAACTTTAGCAGAATTTGGTTCTTCTTTGGTTGGGTTTCTCCATTCTTTGCTTTATCCCTGTGTGTACATTGGTTATTTGGTTATCAAGTTCAATGATAAGTGCTGTTGTTCAATTAGCCTTTCATATTTCTTGACAGAATTGCCCAAGCTGCTTGGATTTGATTAATTTTGGAGAAAATGTCTTGTTCTTACATTGCAAATTAATCTATCCATCATTAACAATTTCAGGGCTGTACGTGCTATGAATGAAACTTTGAAGCAAAATCGTCTTTTGATGGAACAAGGTGATGATAGGTTATTTACAAATAATTTAGGCGACAAGGACAATGGTACAGATCTTCAGAAAAATGTAAGTATCTTTTTGGTGAAATGGATCCATATACTTATGTTTTTCTCTGACATAAAAACTTTTCCTTGACAAGGGCAATTTGTTCTTTGTTCTCTGCTTATGTACATGAATTTAACTGTTCTGAGGTTTGTTTGTCAATTATTGCTTGTGTTCATATGTACACGAATGTTTTTGGGGTTTAATTGTCATTTATTCTTCTCTGGGACTATTCATGAGCATGGAGTTTGAATTTGGGCACTTCAATGGCCAAACATGGTAGCCTGGACAAATAGCTTCATCAAACCAAGTAGATCTGATGGCCTTGTCTGTCCCACTTTGATGGATCATTATCCTTTTCAGTCAGAGTACATAGCAACTCTTGTGTTAGTCCATTGACATATCGATATTGCCATGATACCATGCCCAAGTGTACATCGTCATCTAAAAATATCTGGCATATGAAACAGCGTTTAGATTCGCTAATATATTATGCCTCATATAGATGTGATACCATGGATTGAACTTGGTCTTTTCCACCACTAACATTCTAAGTTACTGGATTCTAGTCATATCATAAATTTCATCCTAACAAAGGTTCTGTACATGCCTAGGAAAATCCATTGTTATACTTTTTCCCTTACTTTTTTTTCTTCACGGTAAGTTCCACGTGTTAGTTTGGTTATAAGAGGAGGTTAGGTTGAAAATCTTCCAGATGCATAATTTGGCCTGTGTCATTGAACCACATTTGTAATCATCCTCCTAGCATTCTCAGTACTAATTAATCAATTTGCGCATGGGATAGGTATCAAATTTCAGTCTTGATGGTCGTGATGAAATATCTGGTGGAAGGTCTGCTTTATATACCCTTGAAAGGAACCGCATAAATTCCCAGAAGGCAATCTCATTACCATCATCTCCCCATGAGTATAGAAGTCAAACTTCCGAGAGGAGTGGACCTTCAGGCTTTGTAGCAGATGATCAATTAGTTTCAACATGGAATAAAGTTCTTGAATCTCCCTTGTTCCATAATAACCCCCCACTACCGTTCCAGGAATGGCATATTGATTTCTCAGAACTAACTGTTGGAACTCGTGTTGGGATTGGTAAGCATCACTACCTATAATTTTCAGCCGTGTTGTAGCTTTGAATTTTGTTTGTCAGTGCTGCAGTACACATTTACCTATTCCAGTTTTGTATCTTTTTAAAACGAGTTACAATTTTGTAATCCTCCAAAAGTACTTGGTGAAACAGTGCTTTCTCTTTTGTAATTGCAGTGATAGCACACAATTTGCTTGGATTGAAGGTTCCAATGTACTGTGGCTGTCTAAAATCTTAATAAATATTTTTGTATAGAAAGAAAGGAACAGGCGACACGCATTGCATGAATTTGAAATATTAATTTACTACAAAAAACTTTCAAGTATTGTGATAGTGTCCTAATCTTTGGATTGTGGCCATGTAGTTTTATCATGAATTCCTATTTTTTGATTTATTGTTTCCTTTGATAAATTTCTCTGTGGTTGAGTTTTGTTTTGCTACCTATGCTAATGACTTGAGAATCTTCTCTTCTGTACTTGTTTATTTTTTCTTTGATAAATTGAAATGGAATGGTTAGATTCATTGATGTTTTCAATGATGTACGGGTTTTGAGATTGTTATCTCTCCTTTAAACTTCCATACACTGCTGGACAATGACCTTGGTTGAAGTTTCACTGGATATCCTCATAAACTGCCAATCTGATTTAAAGATTTGACATCAATCCAAGTAGTTAAGCAAATATCTTATATGCATACCATTCCTGAAACTATTGCATCTTCTGTTTTCTATTTCTTTGGGTGGTGTTTTATTACAAGGAAATCATAACCAGTGTTTGCTCAAGCTGTTGGCAGCGGGCATTCTGTTCATTTTCCTAGTAATGGGTGATTGCTCCAGCTATCTACTAGTGTACCCTTGAATTCATGGTTCATCTTCGAATTCGTTTCTCATTTTTTGTCTTTCAGAATTTAATGTACAGATGCATGCTCACATGAAGAGTCTGATGCCACCTCACTCTGCAAACTCCCTAGGAGGCTGTAGAAAACAGAGTTAAAATAAAAAAAGGGTTATCCAAACTGTATATTTAGCTTGAACTAAAGATAAGAGCTGTTGCTCAGCTGAATATACTGTGGTGAAGAAAGTTTTACTGTTGCCTACCTTAAAATTAGAACATATCTGATGGGAGGAATCATGCAAACTCATCTTGCAACCATTTTACATATAAAATTAGAGCCTTATCCTTCCCATCTCCCTCTCATCCTCTCCTCTCATCTTGCAACCATCAAAATATTGTAGTCTAAAGTGATAATTTAAGCAACATCATGCAATAAGGAAAATAAAATAAATATTTTGTTTGGTGCAAACTCATTTATATGTAAAATGGTTTAGTGATTTTAGCTATCTTGATTGTATATAGGGTTTTTCGGGGAAGTATTCCGTGGCATATGGAACGGTACAGAAGTTGCAGTCAAGGTTTTTCTAGAGCAAGATCTAACTGCTGAGAACATGGAAGACTTCTGCAATGAGATATCAATTCTTAGGTCTCTTCTTATTGATATGTGGATTGCTTTAATTTTATCCCACCCATATTTCTGACTTTATCCTCTCTGATTTTGTGCATGCGATTTCTTCCAGCCGTCTTCGACATCCTAATGGTATTCTCCTTACCTGCTAATTTCCAAGTTGCATCTTTTATATTTTGCTTGTCTAAGATTGCTGCATGTGATGGTCTGCTTGTATAACTTGGAACCATGAATTTAACAAGAGCTACCTCATCAAAGAAAAAACAGGAGAGATCGTGTTGTTGCTGTTGTTTAGTTGATGGCAAGTTTTTTACCTGCTTTTCTGATGGAGAATGAGACAAAGATTTTCATGATTCTTTTCATAGGAAAATTGGAGATTATATTTCATTTTGTAGCATTTCTTAATTGAAAAATCTAGTTATTTTAGGCTATCATAATTTTTTAAATTATTTGAGGATTTTACTAGGGTAAGCTACAAAATTACTCCTGACCTATTACCTTTTTCACAATGTTACCCTTGGCCAATTTGGGCAATCAATTTTGCTCTTAACATTAGTTTTAACAATGTCAACCTTCCATCTAGTCTCGCCTAAAAACAATTAACAGAACTGTCAAATAACTTCCGTGCCTTGCATGCATTTCTTTTAGCAAGCAAAATGGAGCGGAAAAAAATCCGAAGTCCCCAAATTCACCCTAATATTCCAAAACTCACGCATCTAACAGTTTGATATTAGGGTGAATTTGAGTTGCAGGAGTTATTTGATGACTCTGTTAACTATTTTTAAGAGAGATTTGACAATCATGTTTAACAGTAGCTGAATGATTATTGAGAATTGAATTCTGTTTTCTTTCTATTGCTATCATTCTCTCTCTCTCTTCCCATCTCCCCTTCCTCTACTTTGCAGCCCCTTTCTCTTATTCATATTCCACATCATTCTGATATCAGAGCAAAACTTCTGTCCAAATCCTTAAAATTACCCTCTCAATTCCAAAACACATCTAATAATAATACTAATAAAAGCCACTAAAAGAAGGGCAGGTCACAGAAACTGTACTGTGTCTGCCTGTGCCCTGCACATTTTTAGCACTCAGGTTTCCTTCTGTTCACTAAAAAAAAAGAACAAATATATTGGGAACAACATCTCTGTTGCTTGCTGTTATTCTGCTGGCTGCAATTCAGTTTCTCATTTGGTCATCAAGTTTTGCTTTTAGGATATTTGTACTGACCGCATCTTCACGCCTTCTTAACCTCACTTCTGTTCATTGATCTACACCTGCCTTGGCTTTTTGTGATCTCATAGCTGCTGGTTTTGCCCTTTTTGAATTTTCCAATTTGATCTCTATAGCACTGATGATTGAATGTTGAATATGGTTTTTGCTCTGAATGAAGCTGGTGATTTGAAATTCAGTATGTTCAGTAGCTTGCGTTTAGTTTGACTTTGTTTATGTGAAAAGAAAAGAAATATATGTGGAAACCTATTAGTAAAATAAGTGGTAGATTGATGTATGATGAAAAAAGAGATGTAACTTTGGTATTAGAGCCCAACCTTGACCAAACTCATAACTTGAATTTTTTAATCATCAAATCATTTGGAAACTCATAAACAGGTTCAGGAACTTGACTTCATTATTCAAGAAGTTAATTTCATAATACAATTGAACTTTTAGGTTGGGTTTGAGACCCAACAATTTTAATGGAATAAAGACTCAAACTTCAAGTTGTGGAGTGCAGAATTGAAATGCTTCAAAACTCGTGGTTAAGTTTTTTCTGTAAAGAGGAGAATGTTGGATAATGAATGGAAGATTTATAAGAATATTTACTCTAGGAAAGTAGGAGACTTGCTCTTTTTTGCTGTATGGTGTATGGTAAATTCACAAACAAAATTTTGTTCCATTTTGTTCATATGCTATTAGGTGGATCTAGTTATTCAGGTCATTATGATATTTGTTCTATATAAAAAAAAGGTCATTATGATATTTTGTATTCATTATACATTTTATTTTGCTTGGACTCTATTGTATTTTCTTTATCGTTTTAGGGTTTAACTAGGTTTAGGTGCTGTGTAAAGGCACTAATCTACTATTTTGAGGTAGTTGAAGATTATTGAGAGTTGAAACTTCTGTTTTTTCCCTTTTGCTTTCTTCTTCTCTTTTATCCCTCTCTCTATTTCCTCTTCCATTTCTTCCCTCCCCTCTTTCTTAATTCCTTTCCTCCTATCTTTCTTATATTTTATTTTGTTTCTTGACGACTTCTGAATCAACTGATGCTGGTTATTGCAGTTATCTTATTTTTGGGTGCTTGCACAAAGCCTCCACGCTTATCGATGGTTACTGAATACATGGAGATGGGGTCCTTGTATTATTTGATCCACTCGAGTGGTCAGAAGAAGCTTAGCTGGCGGAGGAGGCTAAAAATGTTGCGGGATATATGCAGGTATGTGTGTCATGTCCTAATATATGAAATTCTTTTGTGGATGGGCATCTTTACAAAGTTTACATTTTTGAGGGACTAACTTTGAAACTAGTGGTGCTATTAACTAAACCATTTTCTTTTATGCTAAGTTCTCTATTTTTCATGGCACATTTTTAAGATATAATATATGCCTAACATCTCTCCTGGAGTGTAATGAGTAGAGATAGAGAACACGCTGATTTCTTTACAGATGAGAAACTTGACATGATTGTGAAAGGTTGATTGTTGAAACACAACCCAAAGGATACAAATAGGCTACTTAAACCAAGAGATGCTTTTAAATGATTCTATATGTAGTTATCTGATAATGAGAGCACATATATGTTATTGCTAATTATTTTTGAAACTCCTATCCGGCCATTATTTGGCTGGTACTTGTTATCATCATTGAAGCTTGTGTGTGCTGACTGCTGGGCAACTTAATAGTTGATTAAAAAAATGGGGAGTGCTTTAGCTGCTAGTTCCAGCATTTGACTTAGCTACACAGGCAATTTAAATTACAAGTTGGCATTCAGCTCTGCTCTGATCTGATCGTAATCTTTTATTCTTCTGCTTGTCACCAAGGGGGTTGATGTGCATACATCGAATGAAGATAGTTCATCGGGATCTTAAAAGTGCAAATTGCCTCGTGAATAACCATAAGACAATCAAGATCTGTGATTTTGGACTCTCCAGAGTAATGACAGACATACCAATTAGGGACTCCTCATCTGCTGGAACTCCTGAATGGATGGCACCGGAACTTATCCGTAATGAACCTGTCACTGAAAAATGCGATATTTTCAGCCTTGGGGTGATAATGTGGGAGCTCTGCACACTAAGTAGGCCATGGGAAGGTGTACCCCCAAAGAGGGTATGCTTACGATCTTTTATTTCACTTTTGAATATCATGTTTTTCTCTCTGAGGCAGTTGCATGGTTGTACAATATTGTTCCATCAGGGACCTTTACTCAATGGCTTGTTTGAGTTATGTTTTTTTTTATTTAATTATTCTCTAGATTTATCGTTTACGCCCTCTCTTTCAATCACGACATTCTTTTTTTAGCTCAAAAACATTTTGTTTTCTGTACTTGTGCAATTTGACCATTGTAGCTCTTTTGCTTTATGTTGTCTAGGTAGTTGATGCTGTTGCTAATGAGGGATCCCGTTTGGAGATTCCAGAAGGTCCACTGGGCAGGCTAATATCGGGTAACCATCTGTTGTGACAGGCAAATAAAGATTGTTAAAAATTATTGTCGCTTTTTTGCATTAGCCCCATAATCAGGGACGATCCCAGACTTGTGTGCTTGGGAGGACCAGAATGTAAAATCTCTATTCTTTGGTGGCCATTTCATTAGTGCTTTTTGAAACGTTTCTAAGAATAAGGGGGATTTTGAATCTTCTTGAAACTCTGGCCCTGGTCCCCCCGTTAGATTCGTCCCTGCCCATGGCATGTTCTTGGGGATTTTGAATCTTTCTTAAACTTTGGCCTCCCATGAGATTCGTCCCTGCCCATAACATGTTTTTTTACATGCGATAATTGGCTTTGAAGATTAATTCCACCTCGCTTTTTTCTCTACATGAACTTTTTTCTTTATCTTTTAAATAAATGTAATTCAATTGTGACCCTATTACTACTCTCTTGGGATACTGTGCTGGGATCTGGAATTGTACAAAACTAACGCCTTAATTCTCTCTGATTGCAGATTGTTGGGCAGAACCGGATTTACGGCCAAGCTGTGGAGAGATACTCACTCGCTTGCTCGATTGCGAGTACACATCTTGCTGATACAGTCCGTTTCTTGTATACAAACAATGGTAGAGACGTTGCAATGTTCTCGGCTTAGTTGCAGCCTCATAATTTTTCCAATCATTGTGAAAACATGAAATTCTTCAATTTTCACTGGGACAAACTCCAATCATTTCGTGTAATCAAACTGGGAGAGAAATAGAAAAGAAAAAAAAAAGTTTCAATTGCGGTTGACAAGAATGAAGAGATTCGATTTTAAGTTTCTGGAAATTGCCTTTGCCATGCTGCTCCTTTCAATGACTCCAGAAAAAGAAAAGATTTTAAAAGATGGAGACCATATCTGGGATAGATTAACCAAAAAAAAAAAGGGTGGGATTTTATATCGATGATGTTTTGGGTTGCATGCTTACCGACGGGATGCATGAGTGTTTAGGTTCATCAGGTGTGCCCATCAAAGGCGATTCATGTTCGGATTTCTTCCTCGGTTATAGAAGAAACGGGAAAAAAAAAACTCAGATCAGCTGATTCATGAATTGCCAAGACAAAAAGAAAAAAAAACTGCAGAAGCCTTTTATTATCATGCTTCTAATGAACAAGTAGCGGTAACCATCTGGTTTCAGTCGAGGATCTGACGCCTGTTCAATGCATCTTCAAAACGACTGCATGAACCAACTCTCATCTCAGTGCACGTGTCATTATCTGGTGCTGGATAATAGTCTTCCCTCAGCTGCACATCTCTCAGATTGGGGATTCTTAGGAGGAACATGATGAAATGCTCATGAGCTGTTCCATGTATGAAAAGCTTCCTCATTGCAAGACATTCTGCAAGCAACCCTGCTCCTGGGAGTGACAGGCTCCTTTGATTTACGTCCCGATCTTGTGGTGGCCAATAATCAAGCTCATATATGCTTAAATTCCCGATCCCATTCAAGAAAAACCTCTCCCACAGGCTCAAATCCATTTGCCCAGATGGCGCAGTTAATGCAAAACCTATTGTATCACTACAATCCAACTGCATCTTTGACAGTCGAGGATAATAAGCAAGGCAGCTTAATCCAAATTCACGCTGTGATGGTTTGTGCCCAGTTCTGCAGTCTCCCTCGACCTTTATCCTGATTTCCTCCAAATTAGGACAATCATACAGGCCAGCCATTGGTAATGGAGTCAAAAGCACACCGGCACCAATCCATAGAGAAAGGTACTTGAGCCTGTCCCAAGACTTGCTAAACATTCCATTTCCATTGCTTTGCATACAGGAGGATGAAGAATCAGGATCCGAAGAATACTTGCTCTTCTTCCTTTTGCTGCCATACTCGTGCTCGACACTTTGACAAAGGCCTTCGTTGAGGTCAAAACAGAGGATACCGCCATCCTCTTCCAAACCTTCCCAGACACAATCAAAGTGTAGCCTTTCAATTCGACCCTGAATAGGCTCAAGAGATCGCAGAGACGCTACCGCATTAAGGTTCTTGCAACAAGATATTTTGACCTCAATCAGAGTCTTATGGAGCAATGAAGCCATTGTCCTCATTCCCTTCATTGTAATCTTCTTGCATCCCTCGACTTCAAACCTCGCCAAATTACAGCATCCTCTACCAATCTCAATCAACCCCATGTCCGTCAAATCTGCCGAATTCTTTATGGTCAAGGACACCAGGCCCGAACACAAGGCAACCCCATCAAGCTGGGACTCAATGGCCATACAGATCCCATGAAACTGCCCCAATTTAAGCAGCTTCAACTCAGGACACTTCGAATGAAGCGCTTCCAAAGCCAAAGCACTATCCCTTACATTCTGGTAAAAATCTAGAACCAACTCTTGTAAAAGAGGAAGGCCAGTAAAGAAGTCCACCAGCCCCACTTTAGTGATCCTTGCATCCTCCCTTGTGTACCCATCATCTTCAGGTTCCCCTCTAGTGCTCCCCAAGGAAGCCCTATCAACAAGATGCAAAACCCTTAATCTTGGACAGTTAGCAACAATCGCTAGCAAGGTCTCGTCACCAACACATCCAAAGTAACTTGGATCGAAAATACAAACAAGAAGGAACCTGGTTAGACTAGGACAAGCTGCAGTGATTGCCTGAATCTCCTCAGACTTAAAACCATCAGTCAAAGAAACAGTTAAGAGATCCAAGCATGTCAAGGCCTTGGACACAGAGGGATAGGCTTGCAAAACAGGAGGGATATCCTCAGTCCAGTAATAAAAACTGGAAAGGTCGATGCTACTAAGCGCCTGGCAGTGCTCAAACAGAGGGACTACATCATTTCCAAGGTGAGGGGACGAGGAGCGTGGATGCCAACGGATGAGCTTGACATGGCTCAGATTAGGCCACTGAGGGAGGAGGATGTGAAGAGTGGAGGGAGATCGAGCATAAACGGTGAGGGAGGTGACTAGAGGGAAGGCCAGACGAAGGCGTTGGGCGAGGAGAAAAGGTACAGAGGAGGCGGTGGATAGGAGATCAGAACGGCCCCAAGGAGAGAGCAGAGAGAGGTCGAGGTGCGTCACCGATCTGAAACAGGTAGGGATCATGTAGATATCACGCGCTTTGCCACGGAGAGTGAGGGAGGTGCGGGTGGATCTCTCTAGAGCTAGAAATTTCCTGTTAACCAGGGAGAGTGAGTTTCGGGTTCGTGTGTCAGAGACCGATGAAAAAATGATTGACAAAATCACATCCGGCAGATCGTTCATGGTAGCAGCCATAGCCATACTGGAACTGGCCATCCTAACTATTCACCTTTTTTTTTTCCTTTCCTTTTTATTTGGTGGTGGCTTTTTGTTACATCTTCCAAGTTTCAGGATTGGTTTGATAGAGAGAAGACAGAAAAAAGATGGGTCCTTGGAGAGGATGAAGACAGAAGAAAATAAAGAAAGACAGAGAGAGAGAGAGAGAGCACACACGGGGCAAGTACTGTAGTATAGTCATCGTGGTCCTAGTTTTTTTCTTTATTTGGGGAATGGATGAGAGAACACGAAGCGTGATAACGGACATATTTTCTATTTGAAAAAAAACAAGATAATTTTATTTTTAATAAATTATAGTTTTCTTAATTTGAATTTTGTTTTTATAAAAAAATTAGTTAGAATCATGTAAATTTATAGTGCTTGTTCATATATCTTTTATTTTAATTATAATTTTTATATGTTAATATCAAGAATAAATTTTATAAAATAAAAAATGATAAGATTCAGAAATAGCAAGAATTTTGGCGCAAGAAGAAGGGGTTGATCCATATCATCTTGATTTGGTTCTAATTTCTCTATTTTTTTTAAGAATATCGAGTCGGAGTCTTCTCTTACCTATATTGAAGAAACACATTATTATAGTGGAAGAGAAAGGTCTATAACCAAAACCCTAATTCTAAAAAAAGAAAATTCTATGCTTAATCATTGAGAAAAAAAAATGAAAGTGAAAAATTAAAACTCTATAATTTTTTATAAATTTATAGACAAAAAAGTAAGTAATATGTAAGAGACTTAGTGCACTAATCAATTAAATTAAAAAACCAATCAATTAAATAAAACCCCCCAAATTCTCTCATTTGTATAAGAGAAAATTAATGCACCACCAAAACCCTAGAATTCCATAGAGATTTTATATGCAAAACCTTCACTACTCCTCCTTAACTAGTGTATGAAAGAGAAGGAATTGTGTGAGAAATTGATTAAATTGTATTTAATTTGGTGATTTAGGTTCATAAAAAGAGAGAAATTGATTTGTGAAAAAGAAAAAAAAATCATCACTTGAAGACATAATATTAGATAGGTTGCATGATCAATTTTTCAATTTAAGACTTTCTTGTTTTATGGAAAGCAGTTTTTTAAAAATTATTTCCAAACTTTCTCATGTTTACTTACCGTTAGGAAAGTTGGTCAATGAAAAATATTTTTCAATTAAAGAAAAATTTGGTTTAGTTTCTAGAAATTTTTTTATATTTTAAATAAAAAATACTTTTCAGAAGTTGCAAAAATTATTATCGACTCTTAAATTAGCTTTTCACGTCCTTTCCTTTCCTTTCAGAATGAGCATATGCTGTAATGAGATCTATGTTTTAGCTATTAATTGCGTTACAACTTGATTTTCTTTGGTATTTATGTATACGATCTTTTGATTTTGAAATATTAATCCACTAACTACAACTCAAGTGCTTTGTATTTGAGCATGAGCTCATTCTAATCATTCTAATTTTTATTATTGTTATTATTATTTAATTATTTGTTGTTGTTTGGAGTACTCAGGTTATGTTTTTAAGCCATTTCTTGCCTAATAAAAGCTAAATTCTCTAACTCAATTAAACATTAACTATATAATCAGGAAAATTATATATTTTTTTGAAATCATGAGATTATCAATCATATTTTTGATAATAACAGTTGATAATTGAATTTAATTTTCCTATTATTTTTGTATTTGTAATATTATGAAAAGATAAAAGTAATTTAAAATATAATTTTTACCATAAAAAAAAATAAATAATAAAATAAAGAGTGGCCGGATAGTGTTGGCTTCCAAAGAAGAAAAGCCATGTGATTATGGGGTACTAGTCATAAAAAAAAAAAAAATATATATATATATATACGT
>Ga0307511_10001056_pt1 | contig 29333 bp, 37 predicted proteins | sample 13_EM_MG_FD_200266 | JGI IMG/M metagenome (GOLD analysis project Ga0307511, IMG submission 200266) | Populus trichocarpa ectomycorrhiza microbial communities from riparian zone in the Pacific Northwest, United States - 13_EM | ecosystem: Host-associated > Plants > Roots > Unclassified | place...
TTAGCGGTAGAAGCTACCCCCCCTCCCCGACCTGCAGCGCTCTGGGCGGGAGATCAGGACTCCTTACCAACCTCTCCTCGGTATCCGTTTGCGAAAGGGATAAACTCTTCGGCTGTGGCTCGCTCCTGTTGTAAAAACACAATACCATATTTTTAATTTGGTACGGCAATTGCTCTGGCACGAAGTTTTCAGCATGTCCCTATGTAGAATCTTGACTGCGTAAATAGACCGTATGTTTGTCATCAATCTCGGGCGATGGGTAGGTCAGAATCGCTTTCACGATGCAATATCCATGTTTCAGCTGCCAAGTTCGGCCTGCAGGAATACAAGTAAAGGGGAATACAAGTACAGGAGGGAATACAAGAACAGGAGGGAATATGAGTACATCCCGCTGTGGGATATGAACTTATGGTGGGTGGGCCGGCATTGATCAAAGCCTCGCGGTTTGGAACGTGAAGTCCGTATGCCCTAAGAGCTTCCATCTCAGGCTTGAAGGTGAGTCCCGCGCCGGGTTGTTGTGGTAGAGGATCAGCTATGGGGAGTGCACGACGAACACGCCGGCCAGGGAGGGGGGCGGCCCCGCCCGCCCGGGAGGTTGTAGCGTTGTCACACAGCGGTCACAGGCGCCTGATGAGCGGGTAACAACAAATTGTAGTGGATAAGGGAGGGGATAACAGCAAGGATAACAACCGATAACAATGTCAAGTTCCGACGACCCGATCCCTCCCAAACATCTCACTTTCCGTCAAACCCCTCTCCGAGGAGAGGCCCGATCTTCGATCGGCCGGAGGAAGCCTCTTCGAGGAGAGCACGTGGTTGTAAACCACGGGGTTTGGAACGAACCTAGTGTTGGGCAATGCAACCGGAAAGCCGGCCAAGTATCGAGACCGTGCTAGAATGTTTCGTGCAGGTTGCGAGGAATTGGAAGCCATCCTCTCTGCAAGCGGATGGGGAAGACGGCGGAGGGATATGGGAGGGTGATGACGCAGAGGCGGACGAGGATACGGAATCAGACGAGGATACGGATACGGATGAGGATACAGAGACGGACGCGACCGTGGAAACTTCGGGTTTTGCGGACACAGATGCAGATTGAGGCTCTGCTCGAGCGGTTTCAAGGGCTTGTAAGCCATCCCCACCACAGATGTAGAGTATGACCGAGATATAATCCATCCCTTGTTACGCAAGCAGCTTCGTTTTCCGGAGGGGCCTGATGCTTTCGATCCTGGCTATTGGCGACCGTTGTAGATATAAAGATTGTCACATAGAAGCGTCGTGGACGTAGTAGATAGAGACCGACGTCTAAAGGGAGCATTATCTAATCGGTCGCAAGCTACCAGTCCATTCCAGCAACTCTGGTCAACTGCGGGCATGAAAAAGGCGGAGGCTCAGTATGACGAGATCCCCCAATGGCCCACAAACACTATTGCACTTATGGGTTGGATTCTGTGCGATATGTAAGTAAGACGAGTCTCGGTGGTGATGAGGTTGACCAGGAATTGACCAGGAACTCGTCAATTTGACTCCGATCGACTACGTTTCAAATCGGCGCCCGGTCAGCGCTTCAGCGTCAACCTTTTCACTGCACCGCCACCGCCAGAGCCTGCGCAACCGCAAATAAATAATCGGACGGCACCGCAAGCACGAGTTCTCGTTGTTACCCGGTTCGACCCGACACGATACCCACTTTGCCTGTTCGACTACCACGAGAAAGTCGATAACCTTGTCCCAGTCTCCGCCATGCTCCTCCAGACGCCTCCAACGCCAACATTGACCACGTCCCCGATGTCCAGGAGTGCAGGTTGCTTGAGGGGGTTAACCTCCCTGATATCTAGTATGACTCCCCACGAGTACAAATAAACGACTCTGACTTCCGCACCCTTCGTACTGTAGGGACAAACCTCTTGGCTCGTATGGTGACTATTTGGCACCGATGCAAGGCCAAGGTTAATCGCCTCCTCGGTAATGCCCCTCTAGTAACGCGCACAATTCACGAATCAGCCTGCCGTCTCCCATATGATATCGTGGAAATCATCATCGCCCACCTCATTCACGACCTCGAGACCCTCAAGGCATGTTCATTAACCTGCCACTCCTGGAATACCGTCGCAGTCCCACACCTCCAGCATACCCTTACTCTCAGGAGGGACACGCCTAGTTTCACTGGTGACGGGTTGAACCCACCATCCGCTCGTGACAAGTTGCGACCGCTGTCCAAGCTGCACGAGTTCGGTCTAATGCCCCTCGTGAAAGAGATCCGCATAGAACAATGGTGCGGCGCGGGTTCCTGGTTCGTACCCCAGACGTTTAGCCGCAGTGACTTGCGCTATTTTTCCGCTTTCGCGAACGTTCACACTCTGAAATTTCGGGGTGTGGAAATCAACCGCTTTATACCAGGAGTCGAAAACTATTTCAAACACTTCTCCCCAACGCTACGGTCTATCGCGTTGTTCAACCCATATTGTACTCCTCGACAGCTATCGTATTTCCTCTCCGTTTTTTCAAACCTGGATGATGTCGAGATCTGGTACGGTCGCGGGTGTCTCTCCAGTACGACTACCTCCAACACAGAGCTCGTTTCGTCCTCTACACCGAAACTGCGAGGGCGGTTGGCGCTCCGCGACTTTCGTTGGGTCGATACTTGGACAGACCTCATCGCTTCATGTGGTGGCTTACGGTTCCGTCACATGGACCTACGCGAAAGTACAAGCTGCACACCCGTCCTGTTGGAGGCGTGCGCTGGGACCCTAGAGACCCTACGGTTTAAGGTGGCCGATGGGTCAGCCCGTAAGTAGTTCCGTGTGTATTTGTTTGTGACCTTGAGCTGATGACGAGTAGGGGCTCGCTCCGCAGCATTCCCTGGATTTGATCTATCGGAGCTCAAAGTCCTCCGATCTCTACAAGTGGGGGATTGGGTGACCGATTTCGGTCTAGGGGACCACCGTCATACCATCGTCATGGAGGTATACTCGACTATCACATCCCCTGTGTTCTCTGAGCTCGTGGTCGTCCACACGGGCACCACAGTGGCTTCTTTGCCCCAGGAAGTCGCATTTTTCGACGCGTTACGCGCAATGGATGTAATCAGACCCTTCAAACTAGTATTTTTACTCGAGGTTACGGACGCTTACCAGGGGAAGGCAGGACGGGAGTTGGCAGAAGCTTTGGACTCGGCGGTTGCAAGCGGTCTCCTCGATTTCCTTGACTCCCCGCCCACTATCCGTCGGGCATGACCTCGCCCACAAGTATATGGTCCATCCCGCCCCAGCATACATCGCGCACGCCCACCCCACACCACATCCCAAAACCCTACAGACCTGTAATATGTAACGTAGGCTCCGCCTTGTTTACCACACCGTGGACACGACGAAGCTTACAGCGGTCGTCATGTCGATAGAATGACAAGGTGACCCGACCATAAATATGTCTGCTGTGGTGGTTATAGCTTTGCTCGAAGGAGCTGATGACCTGGCATTACCCGGCGGACTTTACCCACTCTCAGCTTTACCATTTCGCCCAGGACCCATAACCCAAGGAACCCGAGAATTCAAAGCTGGCGCCAAAGGTACCACGTCCTGCATTCCTACCCATCCCTCGGCCCAAAGACTCACCCGTGACCTTGTACCTATTCTTAGGGCCCACCAATACCCCCGTGACCACGCCGGTTCTGCAAATAGTTCACCGCTCCCGCTCCACCCAGGCATCCGCCCTCCCCGCTCTGAATCAGGACACTGCAGTACTTGACGATTAATGTATATAGTATCACTGTGTACGTGGAATCTAAACACAAGAGATGCTGATGGGGATGTGGTGGGTGAATCACGAGCTAGAACTCTCTTATATACCAGAAAGCCTCAGCGTTGTTTAGGCAGGAGAGGATATCCCCTACACTGGGTCGGACGTTGCGGTCCTCCAGCCAGCACAGCTCGACAGTCCTCCACAGTTCGTCGCTGAATCCAAGCTGTTTCGCTCCCTCCGGTTTCATCGGTCGGACCCCTTCCATGATCGCATTGACGGCTAGAATATCCGACTGAAACTCGACATAGGGAGGGTGTCCACATAATACCTAGGGTATCGTTGGTCAACTATTTGCAACAGCAAATTTGCTCATAATAATACCTACTTCGTAGATGACCATCCCGAGAGCATAACAGTCAGACTGCCTGGTCGGTCGATCGCCTGCCCCAAACCTCTCCGGATCTAGGAGCTCAGGACTCATCCAGCGGCGGGTCCCCCCACCAGTGAATGACATGAGCGTGTCGTTTGAAATCAACGACGCCTGAGAGAGCCCAGCAATGGTGTGAGTTTCAACACCAGTGATGGTAGAGAGTCCGAAGTTGGCGATGCAGGCTCGCCGCTCCTTGTTGACCAGGATGTTCACCTTTGTAGATGTTTGGAGTGTAAACCTGGAGATATTTCATTTAGGAAAAAGAAACATACTCCTTTCAGATCCGCGTGGACGATGTGGAGGTCATGCATGTACTTCAAGCCACTTGCCACCCCAGCTAACTGAACAGCACATCAGTAACGCTGCCATGAGATCAAGTAACAACGTACGAGCTCGCTGCGGTTTACATGCCAATCATCCCCAACAAATTTGTTGATGTTTCCATATTCCATCCACTCAGAAACAAGAGCAAACCGGTGTTCATCCGATGTCACTCCAAGCAGTGGTAGGATATTAGGATGGCGGAGGTACTTCCAGGCGACCGCCTCTCGGCAGAATCTCTGCAATCCATTATCGAGGTGACCGCAATGACATAGGGAAACCACTCACACTGCGGATGATGGCCAGGTCACTGGTGACGGACACGCGCACGACTTTGATAGCTACCCGACGCCTCCCGTATGTACCCTGAAATATGTCGGCAAAGCCCCCGGATTCGACTTCCACGGAGTCTTCCAAGCAACTTGCTGGGATCTGCATGGACGTTGGGATCACACCATGTCGGCTGCATGTTTTACAAAGCTTATTGAGCAACTTTAGTCGCTCCCGATCCGACAGCGTGGCGTTCTCGAGATGCTGTGGGTCATATAAGCCTTGGGAAGGGGGAGTGTGGGAGGGGTTACCTCGTTCATTTCATTGACCTGCTTCATGATTTCTGACTCCGAGTTTTGTAGGAACTGGAAGAAAGAGGCAACCCGTAGGATGATTTTCCCAAGTTGCCGCTCTTGGCTGGGTGACGAGAATATGCGATACATAAAGGAGAGTTTGCATCGTTGTTTTATTTGATCACGCCAGCCGGTCGTTATTACGTTCCAAACGGGGTCCTGCAACAATCGACTCTGGCTTGCGTCTATTGGACGGGGTGGTCGTTTACCGGCACGAATATCGGTGATCATGTCCTCCATATTACTTCCATGAAACGGTAATACCCCCGAGAGGACCTGATTGTAACGGGTTCATTATATTGAGTAGTAGGATGGTTTCCAAAAGAGGTACATACCGAGAAAGAAGTCATCGCAAAGGAGTAAACATCGCTTCCTTTTGAAGGGCCGACTATGAAGGAGCCAAAGGTGTGCTCAACGACACGTTCCGGGGCCATATATCGGAGAGTTTCTGGCTGATGGAACTGAAGCGGGTACTGATACGCGCCCGCAATCGCAAAGTCTCCGAGGCAGGCCTGACCGTCACGAGCAATCAGGATGTTGTTCTGGACACTCCAAGCATCAGCATGGGGGTTCACCCAATCCTTCGCTTCGCCTACCGGACTAATCCCGCCGTGTAAAATATCCAACCCATGAAGATACATGAGTCCATTGCACACTTGTGCAAGCTATCGCAGGCGTAGTCAATGTATTATTTCCATCAATCACCAACAGGCACGTACAAGGGCCAGACGATCGGCACCCGGGTTCATTTGGGTATACTGAGTAACGTTCCCATCTGGCATCCACGGGCTCATGATGCAAAATGGGAACAGTGCCTTTGAAACCTGGATGACGGGGAGCACATTCAGATGAGAATTGCGCTCGTTCTTTTTAATCACATGGCGGTATATCTGGTATGAAGCGAACTGAGTATGCCTCCGATTGAATAAAAGGGTCGCTGTACCCCTTCGACCTCCCTCAGGCAGGTCAGCTTCCGTACCCGAATCGCCTTAACGCACACTGGCTCCCCACGATACTCTCCCTTCCAGATATCTGCGAGTCCTAGGGGACTGTAGTCCAGGGGATTGTCGCACAGTTTTAAGCCGGGGAATGTTTGCGATCCACGGAGCAGGGCGTGGGTCAAAAGTCTGGTCCACGGGTCTGAACAGACACCCGCGTCAAGATGTCCGGGTATGACCTAATCACCAAATGCGTCAGACACTGAGAGCAGATTTGGCGGGGGAGAGGTACTTTACGAAACCTCTCCGCCAGTGCAGTCGCTTCCTCTGAGGATAAACCCATTGGAGAAATCATACCCCTTGATATCACGTTGGAGATTGACGAAAGGTGTTCGTCATCTTCCTGGGAGTGATACCGGACCTTGTTATAAATGGGACATATGTGCAACAAGTCCTCCCCCAATCGAACGAGGTCCTCGGGACCAAGGGGGGGGAACTCGACTAAATCGGTTGTTAGTCGACTACCACTATTTGAGTTCAGTTGGGTTGACGACTCACTCTCGGAAGGGTCTGCCCATTCCATGGCTGCTCGCCCAAGCGGGAAGATCGCGGCAGAGAAGGAGGGGTGTAAGTCGCCGTTGAGGTTAAACGGAGAGTCCACTCCCGACCTCGTGGGGAACACGCCGTTTCCTCATTCAAGTCACGGTACTCTCATACCCGAATAGGTTACGTAAGGTACCTACGTTGATGCGCCGCTCAGCTGCTGCTGTTCACCTTGAGTGGTGCGCGGTGTTTACTTGATTCCTGTGTAATCGGAAGCATACTTACCCCACGACGCTGAACGACTTAAAACAATTCCAAGTAAACAAGTATATAGATTAACATGCTTTTGAAACAGTATACTAGTACTCCGGTACCTGTTGCTTTCTGCTTCATATGCTTGTTGTTCTGTAACTTGCTTGTACATCGGGACGGTTGCCTTTCGACGCTGCTTATCTATGATCGATCAAGGACGAAAAGTGTCAAAAGCAACGCGCAGTTTTCCTAATCTCCCTAGGCCCTCGACACTAATCACCCCGCCGATTCCCACCCAAACGCAGTTGGCGCAAGAGAGAAGGTCCCCCCAGTCGTAAAGTTCCCTTCGCGAGACTATCTGTCGGTGTTTTTATAAATAAATAAATACATAAGTTACGTAGAGCTGTAGTGTACTCGCCTCCATTAGCAATACCTTCGAGGTGTCGGAGGATAGTATGGACAGTCGGTCGCTTGTTCGGTTTCTGGTGCCAGCACATTTCAGCAATCCTCCAAACGTCTGGAGTGAATCCTGGAGCTTCAAAGGGATATGGCTTCTGTGGTCGCTTCCCCTTCGAGAGGAGAGAACAAATGTCGACATCGCCGAACTCCTGGAACGGCACCTTCCTTGTTGCGAACTAGAACAGAAAGATGTGGTTCAGGTAGAAATACATACCCTGAAACCGGCACACCTCAACAATGACCATGGATAACGAGTACACGTCGGATTCGCACGTCGCGCGTCCCTTGCCCCCAAATTCCAGCCGCTCCGGGGCGCAGTAACGGACTGGGCAACTGCTAGAATTCCAAAAACCGTGGAGGCGGGGGATACCGGCCTCATCGATGAGGATATTCCGCTGGGGAGAGGGGTCGTGTGAATTGAGAGGAAGGGTTGAGAGGCAGAATGACCCCCCACTGACACTTTTTAGATTTCCATGGACTATTCCAATGTCGTGAAGATACTCAAGGCCGCGGGTAACCCCGATCAACTGGCACCTGGTAAGCACGACCATAGTTGTCGAAGCATAGGACATACCAACTCCAAACGGTTGACTCCTTGGTGTTTATTGATGTAGTGAACCAGGTTCGCATTGTCCATCCACCTAGACACGGTACAGAATTCAAATAACTCCGGTGCCACACCCTCGATTGACAAGACGTTGGGGTGCTTTGTGTATTTGCTAATTATCGTTTGTGGGTAGTGCGCCTAGGCGAACTATCAGCTCCCAACGGGTTCAAGGGACTTGCTGCATCGTACCTCATAAAACAATTCCACTGGGTCACGCGCCAGTCCGCGAGGTGTTCTGAGTGCAAACACCCGACCGTTTTCGTCGGCGGACTTCCAGACATCAACACGCCCGCCATAGTCGGACGGTCGTGAACCAGGCTCTGTCAGCCTCGAGGCGAATATATAGGGAGCAGGGAGCAACCGGTATAAAATGCATGCCTTCGTTAGTACCTGGATGCAAAGTTTCCGGACATTCGAACGGAGCGAAAGGATGCCGATGATCTATCACCGGATCGTTGAGCAAAGCCCCACGTAGAGATTGAGCGAGTCGAACTGACCCGGTCCAGACTGTCGATGTACAATTGTGGGTCAATGTCCCACCCTTTGAGGTCCCCAACGCAGTCTGGATAATCCTCCGCTCCAAACGCCACGGCCAACACCTGAGTAATCTCCTGGGGAGAACTGCCATCCCATTGGACAATCTGGTGGAGGAGAGCTGGCGTGGAAAGTTCGTGAATCGGCGTGATTTGTATCGCCAGCGTTTGGCTTTCTTCACAAATTACCCTCCCTGTTGGAACAAGTGAGGTCCGGGTCATCTACCTATGGCAGAAACTAACCATTACCGCCATGTGTTGGGTCTGTGCCACTACTAAAAACACTTTGCGGCGGAACCGAACCGACTTGTAGAACTGTCGAATCTGTCACCACATGAGGATGGTTGAGGGCCGGGACGGGATTTGGGTCAAACGAGGAACGCACCGGGGTGAATTACGGTAAAATCTAATGGATCGTCGGTATCCGTCTCCGTGTATTCATCCAAGGTGGAGGTAGGGGAAGATGACCGCGGTGGTCGTGTGACCCCTTCCAAGCACTTAGTTATCACTTTAAGGCCTGGACGTTCGTAAGGTTGAGGTTTCCAACAGCGTTCCAACGTCTCCCAGAGATCGTCTGTGAACCATACCCCGCGCACCCCTTGCGGTCTTCCGGGGCGTTCACCGTCCATAATTCCCCGAATGATGACGGGGACGATACGGCGGGGAAACGGTACCCGTCCACTGAGGACTTCGTATATCACCATCCCAAGCGCATAGCAATCCGATTCCTGCGTCGGGCGGCTATCCTTCATGCCAAACCTGTCCGGATCGAGGAGCTCTGGACTCATCCACTGAAACGTACCACCCTCCACGTGTGAAATAGAGGAGACGAAGTTCGTCTGGTCGGAAATTATCGTCAGCAGGCCGAAGTCCGCGATGCGGGCATGGCCCTCGTGGTCAATCAGGATGTTAGCCTTGAGCCGAGTAAGCAACCGACCGGAAGAGCGATAGAGGAGTTCAAGAACGTACTCCCTTCAGATCTCCGTGAACCATATCCTGGCCGTGTAAATATTTTAGGCCTCTACAGACATCTCCTAGCTATAGGAGTTCAAGCGGTCGTCAGCAATAATATGACTTCCGAAGGGAAACGTACTAGTCCTAGCCTATCCGCATCTTTGTTTGCCTTCACGAACTCATTAACATTACCGTTTGCCATCCATTCTGTCACCATCGCGAATCGATTGTCGGTTATCGTGACTCCTATCAGCGGCAAAACGTTTGGATGACGAAGTGCCTTCCACATTACAACTTCCTTGCAGAATCTCTATGCACACCACAGTTAGCTCACTAAAGGACATGACGGATATAGAGCATCATTGGAAACTCACTCTCCTTATCTGCTCGCGGTCACTGCACTGGTACATCTTCAAAACCTTAATCGCAACGTCCCGGTCGTGTAATCCACCCTTCCACACGTCCGCAAACCCACCGTACCCCAGCGGGACTCCCGTTCGGTCATAGGAAGCCATAACGGTCAGCGGCCTTGGAATCAGGGCATGGCGACCACAGATCTTGCATAATAGGCGCAGGCACCTCATCCGTGGCGCATGGTCAAGGCTGTCCAACGCCTGATGGATAGGCAGACGGAGTCAGCAGGATTATTCTCTGGAGATATAACTACTATAAGGAGAAGGGAACGGACCTCATATATCATGTCGATAAATATCTGAGCATCGTCCCCACCGATGTGTCTCGTCGCCTCGACCTCATCACGCTTCGAGAACATGGTCGCGATCAGGGATGTCCGTTCGTGAGTGGCGAGGGGAGTGCCGATCAGACGTTTCCAACTTGGGGAGTCGATGCTGGGGCGAACGGATGAATCGGGGGAGCTGAGGGGAGATCCAGGATACGCCACATGCACAGTGTCGAGTGGTGGTTCTTGGCTAACGGATAGAGTTTGAGTCTCACCGCTGTGGGGACTGGCGGGTTCATCATGAGACTCGAGTGAAGGCCAGTGGTCGCGACGGGACTGCTGTAGGGAATTGATTGAGGAACCGACTAAGGGCATGGGGGATGTCCTTCTCTGGGGTTACGAATTTTCGAAGGCGTGGGAGGACCCGGTGAGACGATAGGTAAGTACAAGTTGTCAAACGAGACGCGCGTCGCGTCATCATACTTACCACAAACGGACACCGCGTTTTTGGCAGGGTCGTCGGACCTTCGTGGGCCAAGCTTCGGATTAATCCTCCGTCGACACAGCATTCATCCTCATCGGCAGTCGGAAACCCTCTGCCGGAGAAGTTGGGACAGGATGTGCTGGATGTGCACTTCCGTGGCTGCGGTGTCACCGGCGGTCATCACAATCGGGTCCATCAGAACGTCCGTGTGTGTGGATAGTCACCAAATCACCCGGTTAACTTCGCAAGCGACAAGTTGGCTGAATTAGGTTTTCAGTTAACTTTGGTCGCAACCTCGACCGACGATCAGGTCTACGACTACCACGAAACGAAGTGCCCCCTTTTGTATCTCACTCCCCCTTCGTCACTCGCTTTGACGCCCCGACCGTCCCTCTGGCCTTTCGAGCTCTCTCTCTCTCTCGATCTGAACTGGGGTGGTAGGGACAAGTTGCCCGCTGCGAGGTGACCGTCAGGGGACACGGCAGGCGGGGTGGATCACGGTACTCACAGCATTTTCACGCTTTTCTTCTCGTCTACACTGACGCCTCCAGTATTTCATCAACTTGACTATGTCTCCTGGGTCGAAGGTCTCCGGGGGAGGTAACAAGCCGATATGGAAGGGTTCGTTCAAGTGAGGTCGGTACGTGGCAGAACAGAGGATCTCAAGCTCTGGGGTAGACATGAACTTTAGCGTCACCAACTTTTGCTCCAGATCCTTGAGCTTCTGGTCGTCTTCAGGGGTGCGATTATCGACTCTGATCGAGATCCCCTTGAACATCATGCCGAGAGCTATCGATCCACCACCAACCCAGATACTGTCCGCAAAAAGACTGAGACCACAAGCGTCGGAGAGGTCTTGAGCGACAACGCTCATGGCGACCCAGTGGTTTGTAGATAGAGTGTATGTGGTTCGCCATTCTGGGTGTTTGCGGGCCGAGGAAGTAGTCGACGGCGGCAGGCTCATTCACGAGGTACCCGTAACAGTAATTCTGGCGTGAAATGTATGCTTTCCTAATCCAATGGTCAGAACGGGGAGTGAGGTCAGGGGACAGTACGCAGTGGGCATGATGTTTTGGATCAAGTTCCATCCCCCTGAATGGAGCCTCCGTTGGATTAGGCGCGATCGACAGATGGCGGTGAACCGCGGCCTGAAAGGGTAAAATAGCCGGTTGCGGGCCCTGGCACTCCCCGGCGCCGTTACTTATAAATTACCATCGAAAATAAAAACCGTGGGGATCCGGTTGTACGAGGACACGACGAAACCTAGCACGTGTAGGATACAGAACGATCGGAATCGATCATCCGAGATGCGCGGCCCACTCAAAACGTTAACTGTCTCTTCATTAATCATTAACCGCGCGATTCGCACGAGGTGTTTCACAACGGATCATCGCCCTTCATCTGGATTGCGGCTCAACTCTTTCCACATCGCTTGCGTGCCACACCGCCAATCGAGGCTGCCTCGAGTCTCGACCGCGAACTCCAAAGTTGGGAACAGGCGATGCTACACCAAAGCGGTTGCAAGTCCCCACCAATTCTCACTCCAAACGAGGTTCTTATATTCATAATACATCTACCCCCAGCATGACACAATACCAGTGTCACATAGTTCCCGGAACCCACACCCTCGAGCCTGGGCGACTTCCATTTGAGGAAAACGGAAAACCCCAGAAGGTCCGCGGAGGTTGGGATTGTTCCGCCAAACGGTTCGTCCACTACAGGAGCGCTGAATTGGTTGATCGAGGGCGGGGTAGGGCGAAGTCTATGGCAGGAAGGCGCTCGAGGAGCAAGAAGTGGAAAGTTTTTTCCCGAGCGGGTGGAGAGCGTCGTCGATATTCCAGAGTGTCCCCACGAGAAGACGAGTACTCGGTTCGACGTTCAGCATCACACCTCACGCCCGTCCAGGACATGTTGGCGCGCTCAGGCCTCACCACTGGACAAACAACCCGTCTACCTCGCTCTCCACCGCCCGATACTCCGTCCTGAACAACGCCTTCCGCTGAGCCTCGGCCTTGTCGTCCATAGACTCGGACCATGAAAGGACAGGCACAGAATCGGACCGGCAGATCTCGTGAAGCATGCTGACCGCGAAAACGTCGATCCCACCGTGCGTCGGGTCATCCGAATCCCGTTCCATCCAGTACACCCTCTCAACCTCCTTCGTCCACTCCTTATCCCCCCACCTAGCTCCCAGACCAGATCCAAGGTCGACACCGCCCTCAGCCCAGTCCCTCTGGTACCCTTCCGAGTCCTTCTGCCCTGGATCAGCCTTAGTCGGCTCTCTTCGTTTGAGCTGACCACCGCCGTTGATACAGCCACCCGGACACGCCATAACCTCGACGTAATCCAGATTCACATCCCCGCCACCGGTCGCGGTCTTCTTCACCACCCTACCACGAACCCCGGCCAACCTCCCAGCGGCACCCTTCCCTGTCTGCACACCCACCTCTTTACCAACCCGCCGGACGATATTTTGGAGATTCCTGAACCCATAGCACTTCACTCCTTTGAACACGACCTTCCCGGTTTCCTTATCCATGAGGGTGTACTCCTCGTAGTCAGCAGAACGGAGCGCCTTGGTGGATAGCTCCAGATCGGGGGAGCCGCCGAGTCGGTGCCTGGCCTTTACGGCTTCAATAATCGTATGCAGGTACGATCCCGAACTCGTCCCAGGATGCGAGATCATCTGAGGGAGGGCGGTGCCCAAGTCGGTCCCGGACGTGCCTGGAGGTGGTGTGCGCGGGGGAGTCGGAACCAGCTCATTTACAACCGGAACGGAGACGTCCCACGATTTTTCTTTCATGAGTAGCTCGAGTTCTCCTGTTGTGATAACGCAGTCGACTTCCCGAGTAGCGAACACATCGTTATAGAAGTCTTGTCGAGAAGCTTCTAGTTTTTTGTCGTAGCATGGCATCACGGTGACGTGATAGATCTGGTCTGGACTGTTGACCGGTTCAGTACAAGCCTGATGAAAGAAAGTGAAAACCCACTTTTTATTCCACTTCGATCCCAACCAGGATTTGACGATGGTTCCCATTACTTGTTGAGGGCTCTTGGTCCGACTGATGAAAGGTAACATCTCAGAGTGGGTCTTCTCCGCATAACAAATCCACCCCGGACAAGCACTGGCGAGCATAGGTAAAGCGCCCTTCCCTCCGGTTGCTGACAGAGCTTTGCGCTCCCAGAATTCTCTAGTGTGTTCCAGGAGAGAGATATGACGGGCAAATGTGGTATCGTAGACGTAGTTGATGTCAAGAGCTTGGTTGAAAAATGCTTCGACACGGTGAAGAATTTGTCGGGGAGTTACGGGAGTGGTTGAAGAGGAGGATACGGACGCGGCGAGAGATGCGAGGGACTGGGGGGCGATGGATACGATGGGGATCTTTCGTTTTTGGGATGCGGGTTCGTGAACAGCGTTCTCCGCGAGGAAGTCGAGTACTTGAATGTGAGATTGCATTGTGATTAGGACAGACTCTGCAGAGGTGATACATCCGCTACGAGTCGTGAGGGTTGAGCACGTAGCGGCGCAAGAATCTCGGGCGACTCACCTGCATGCCAGACAATCGTTAAGACTGACTTGAGCCGCTTCCAACCGCTTCCCACTTCCCTTGGGTTTGTCGCCAGCGGAATCGACGGTGGCGGACACCTCGTAATACGACCCATCTTTATCGACGTGAATCTGCGTCTGGAGAATAGAATGATTTCAGTCAAACACGACCAGGTTCTGATCGGAGTCACGAACAGAAGCGGCCCCTGCATCCCCCTCCGCGGTAGGTACGTTTTTGGTCTCCACGGGCTTGATACATGCTTGTGACGGTGTAATGTAGTCGTTTAGGTCGGTTAGGGTCTGGTTATTGGTGTCCGATTAGCGCGGCAGGGTCGAGGAGAAGTTTTGAGGGTGCTCACTAATGCGCCAGAGAAAGCCATCAGCGCTTTCCTTTTTTGGATACTGATCGATGATGTGTCTGCGGGTCGCTGCGGGCCTGTGCTGCGGTCCGAATTTGCTGCAGATCGATGACGCTTAGCTGGGAACATGAGTGTCAAACGTCAGCGCTTCGGCTCAGCACTGGACACTTATCGTTACTAGATTTCATTACACACCCAAGAGGCGAAGTTTGGGGTCAGGCGGTCGGGCAGGGTAGGGGGCAGTCACCTGGTGGCCACGCATAATCGCGACAAATGCAACTTCCCAGGGCGTCGCGAACGGCGTTGGGTCCTGGCGGTCTCCTCGCTGATATCTGGGTGACTCAGGGGACGTCTAACGACCTTGAGTATGAAACCTGGCTGTGCACACGCCAACGATTGTATATTCGTACGTCTTTCACCATGCCAATTATGAAGCTGTACTGACACTAAAGGTCGCGTGGCATCAGTGGCGATCGCACGTGGGAATCGGCATGTTCCTTCCCGCTCAACCATGACTTACAGGGCGTGCTCGGACATTCCACAGCCCCATTGTAAATATACGTCCTCGGTACCCTGGAACGCCCCGTGGCGCACGTATATATCCGCCCTTCTGTGTCTTTCTGACATCTCTATCGCCTCCCACCATCGTCCTATGACCCACCGCCCTTCCGAGAGTAATTGGAAGCCCCCTCCCATCGATCAGATTTTATGCAGCCTCGACGGGATTTACGCATCTGGGGTCTTTTGGAGGGTTGTCTCGCCTCAGTTACTTGATTGTCAGTCGCGGCTGATGTCAGCAATTGCGTCGATGACGGAAAAGCTGAAGACCGCCCTCCATCCTCGCGACTTGTCACCGCCAGAAAGCCGTCCTCGGAAGTACGCACTACACTTTGATCGTAAAAGCGTTTCGTTTATTCTGGCCCACAGGTTCTTCGCCCCATCCCCATCGCCGCAAGAGGAGCACGACTCCCTCGCCATCCGACACCGGCGTGAAAGACGCCTCTACACCGAGGCAGTCAAACGGGTTCAGAAGGGATCGATTCTCACTCTTGAACCTACAACCGCAAATATTCTCCGCGTGTACAACCAATTAACCGCGAGCTTAGATTTTTGGGAGGACGCCAAGTCTTGGTATGGGATGCCGTGGTGGGGGAAACCGCGCCTCGATTTTCCATGGGCGCCTCCGCGACCATTGTCCCAAACTCTGTGTCGCGATCCACCCGGACGATCGCTTTCGTCCACATCGAGTGATCCCCAGCGGGCGGTGACCTTCTGTGAAGACGAAAAAGACTCTTCGCCCAAAGCACCGGCTCTTACCCGAGTGCCACGGTGTTCACCAGCTGCCAATTCTGAACTCGCCGCGCTCCGCGCTTTCCGACCCCTAACCAAACTGATATCAGTGTAATCTTCAAAGCCAATGTACCCTGTACCGCCTATTACCTACTGTCCCTGTTGTGTCACTTAACTCGAACCCAACCTTGTACCACCTTTACTTTGTAGTGTACCTTCACAATAGACCGCCGCCTTGCAGCCTACTCTGTCCGAATCGGGTCCCGGTCCGGTGGCGTCGGAGCCTATGGGGCTGAGCGTGGGAAGGAGAGAATCGATTGCCGCCATGATCCTTAGCACAGCAAAGAAGATGTCAACTTTCCTCCACGAGGCAATGCGGGCGGTACTCCCGTAAACCAGAGCATAGTATCTTCGCAGACCTAATTCTCGAGGGTGCTGGGTTAATTGGTATAAAAGGCTGGTCGCGGAAGGCCACTCCCTCTCTCATCCCACACCTCCAACTCCGACGAAGATCACCGCGACGATGAAGCCCAGCCACCCCCGACCACTCAGCAAACTACGCGTCATTCGGTCAGGTGAAGTTATTGTTTCATGGATGTTCGCCTATGCGTTATTAACGTGTCACACTTCACGTCCACCGTAGATGCCAAGCAAGCTTCCTACACGCTATGGTTCAACTGCAAACACCTCACCAGGAGGATGAAGAGGGCCCTCGGGGTGAGCAAGACTGGGAGCGTGCACCTTCCCCAGGAGATCGTCGACTGCATCCTCGACTACGTTTCGGAAGATCGTCCCACCCTCTTCGCCTGCACCCACCTCTCTCGTACATGGTGTATCGGCGCTCGACTTCACCTCTATCGAACTTTCACGGTCTCGGATTCCCCGGGATTTGAGGCGGTTAACGACATCAAGAGTATGGGAACAAATCACCTTGTCCGCAAGCTCGTCATCGCTCGGCGAATGTCCCAGTCGGACCTCGTTATACCCACGATAACAGCGCGTTTGAACGCGTTCATGCACCTTCAAGAGCTAGACATCAGGTACCTCAATGTCGGAGAACTGCTTGCCTGGCTACCTCAACACTGCGGCGTTCTAAAGCCAACCGTGCGGACCCTCACATTGCGATACCCCAGGGGTAGCACGAAACAAATCCTTTGCTTCGTCAGTTTATTCTCTGGCCTAGAGAACCTCGCCGTGGACAATATCGAGCAAGAATCCCCCTCCGACGTTGTCGTTCCATTTCCGGAGTCTTCGCCACTTCTCACGGGACGGTTGACGTTGACGGGAATCCTCGATCAGGAGTTTATGTCTGGCTTGGCTTCCCTGCAAAAGGGGCTCAAGTTCCGCACGGTTGATCTGCAATTTTGTGGAGAAGCACAGGAAGTCATCGATGGTTGTGCGGGAACAATGAGACAGTTCATCTGCCATCCTTCTGATTTCCGCGGTAAGCCTAACTCTCCGCTCACCTCACGACGACACGCTCTGACATTTGTTGATAGATATCAAGAGCTTGGACCTGTCACGATGCGATTCCATCCACCACGTCGAAGTCAACTTCAATGCCCTCATCCGTGCTTTCCCAGACCAGCCGTTCCTTAACTTCATCTTCACCGTTCCATCATCCCAACTTGAAACCTGCACTATCATGAGCTACGACAACGACCTCGACGAGTTGGAACAGGCTCTCTTGACAACCCAAAAACAGAAGCGCAAATCTACGACCTCCCAGAAGGAGGAAGAAGAAAGGAAGAGGGACGTGAAGATCACATTCGGCTTGGATATCGAGAAGGAAGAGGCGGACAATCGCCACGAGACCCTCGAGGCGGCCTTGAATTCCGCGATCGGAAATGGTGTATTTGAGTTTTTGACCAGCGACCCCGTTCTAGAAGTATACCCTCGTGTGTGGAACCAAACCGCGTAAAGCGGTTGAAGCGTTCTGAAATTCCTCCTCGGTTATTGTTTGGGTGGTTGTATGTATGAACAGGATTTGTACGATGTAAAATAGATTACAGACTGTAGTATGCGTAGTCTTGGTTTTAGTAGTATGGATACATGTAGATTTTGGTACAAGGGTTCTGAATATTTGCCACCGTTCCTCTGGAGGCGTAGACGTTCGAACCCTGGGTTTTCTGGACCACATCTGTGCCACAACGGTCCCGGAGCGCTCCAAGCCATGAGCTTGCCGTTTCTCACGGTTTCACCTTGGGTGAATTCGTGGGAGCCTAATACCCCGTAGGCGCACGAGGCTCTGCTCCAGTTTCGGCCTATGGGTCTATAAGGCGATCTCTATGTACGCATGCCGCGCGTCTGCGGTAACCACCCGTGGATCCTCTGTACTATTATGATGCGCCAATCCCATCAGCTAAAACCACCTCTCCTTGGACACAGCCGCGGTGTAAATATATCAAACACTCTCAACTTGACACCCGACCTGTGCTGTGGCCAGGGCTGGTCAATTGGGTTTCTCGGCAGACTTTGCGGTTATGCAGCTTTGTTGGAGCCTATCCTCGAAGCATGCATGTGCTGCCTGGGCTAATTGGACAGCCCTGGATCGCCGCCGTGGTCCGTGCGGTTGATGCCATTGAAACCGTGCTTTGGCACGTCCTTCAGGCGGTAGTCGACCGGAGGCGAGGGGATCTCTTCGCCCCCGGTCCTCCTCGGACCTCACGTTCTCGTGGAAACGGCAACAGTGGACGTGACTTTCATTCTGCAGCCCCCCACGTTCAGCTCACTTTTCCTCAATCTGACCCGCGGGAGAATCTTACTCCCGAATTCGTAGTTTACTAGGGCGGCCGCATGAGCCTGGTCGGGGAAGCCCACCGAAGTCATCCTAATATAACTCCAAACCATAGCCCGGGATATCACTGAAGTCGTCAGAAAACCTGGGCGCCTTCGATGCTATAAGTGCCCAGCCACGATTCCTATGGTGTGGTAGGTTGGGCAAACCGGAAGCTCGAGGCGGGCCCCCTAGGCCTAAGCGTTATCCGGTTAAACGAACGACAAAAAAGCGTGGGTCATCACAACAATGGGGAGTGGCGGAAGGTACTGCGTCTGCTCCTGCCTCCGTTTGGATTCGAGGTATCGAGGGGACCCTCCGTTGATGGGCCTCAGGTCTTGACCTGATTTATGTCGCAGCTGGCAGGTTTTGAGGATCATAGGATTAGCTCCTGCGACCCGCTTCGCCAGGTCCAGCTCTGTAGCGCGATTGCAGCAATTAGGCCACCATCGCGGGAGGGTCGTGTAGTTATGGTGGTGGTGTGCCTCTCAGATTCTTGGGGGAAAATACCGGCGCCTATGCGCTCCGGCACCGGCCGGAGGCAAAATCCTGATCAGCGCTGTTGGCGCTGTCACTGCCAGGTTGCGCGCCACTCAACCGTCGACATCTCACGTCCCGAACGCTATCGCTGGAGATGTTGACCACCCTTCCACCCGAACTCGTATTCCACATCATCACCTTCCTACAGGACGACAAGCCTACTTTATCCGCCTGTTCGCGGTGTTGCTCCGCCTTGGCCACCGTCAGCAGGCCACTCCTCTTTCACACCCTTTACGTGAACGTAGAACCCCAAGCAGTCATTCGATTCGAGACTCTCTTGGAATCGGGCATGGCCGTTCTGCCGTTTATCAAGAAAATCGACGTGTCCATCCCCACTCTCCACCCCGAGGTGAACCAGCGCACGATGACGGCCATATCCCGAATCATAGCTCGTATTCAGACGCAGGACACCACTCCAGAGCTCAAGCTCGCGGCACGACCGTATATGAGTCTCTTCCGGCTCGGGGTATTATTCTTGCCGTGCCTGGATTCCGCACGACCTTGGGTTACCTCCCTTGAGCTCGATCAAATAGATCTCGGAACGGACATGCACTTTTGGACTGTCGTCCGGATGTTTCCTAACCTCAAAACCTTAATCCTGGGGTATGTGAGTATGCCGATGGAAATGGTTCACCTCTCCCCCCAGCAGGCGTCAGGAGTTTTCCACCTTACTTTGAAGAAATCCGCATTGGACGGCGATTGTAACATCGGGTGGTTTCTCATCCATCACTGCTTACCCCTACCCTCCTTGACATCCCTCGACGTACGGTTCCCTACGAGGCCGGACCGAGGACCTGGACGACTTGGAGAACAATACGGCGCGACGGTGAGATCCCTCAGGTTCGGGGTTGTGATCAGTCGCGATCTGACGACGGATTGGGATAAACTGGCCTGTAAGCTCTGAAAAGCTCGTCTCGTATACCACACGACATTAATCACGTCTGCTCAAGCCACTGCGGAGTTCATATCTCGATTCGGGAACCTCGAGGCTCTCACCATCCAGGGCCTCTTCATACCTCCTGTTCCCATCCAACGATCTCCCGTCACCTTTGAATGGATCCCTATCGCATTGGGAGGTGTGTCCCCCACAGTGCGGAGGTTAACCATGGAGATCGTCGTCACTCGTCTACCGTACCTGGATGTCATACCATGGTCGGCCATTGACGAAGTGCTCTCTCACCAACTCCGGCCAGTGACCACCGTGGAAATCCTCCTCACAACACCTATTGGGAAGATCCATCTGTTGGAAAATGTCTATCAGGAGATGGGAGAAAGGTTGCCTTTGGCTGCTCAGAGAGGCGCGTTGCGGTGCTCTGCTGTTGCGGAACACCCAATATGACCGGTGGGTTTACTCGTGTTCTTCCACTTCCGTGGGCATATCTCACGGTTGTTTCAGCCACATAGTTGGGAAGCTCGAGTGTGCACGCTCTCACTACAATACATCCCCACTCCTTGCTCCTATGGTCTCCCCGTTCATTTAACGTTGTGGATGTTATGATTTAAGATAATGTACCATCCATGTGACTTCATGCGCCAAGAGGCGTCGGCGCAGAAGGTGCTTTCAAACACCGAGTGCGCGCAGCGTTATAGCTTCTTGAGTTATCGGGTGGGGTTTTCACCCGCTAGTTCCCAAGTTGGCCTGTCGCCGTGGCCCAACGTTGGACGTTGTAAAGCAGTGAGGTTCGGTATGTTTACGTCCAGAACTTTTATTGGTTCAAACGTACGATTTTACCACAAGGAGGTGACAGTAACGGTGTGACTCGCTCACGCGACGACTTCCGGGTTCGCGATCGGGTACCATAATCTAAACGCTGAGGTTTTTCCGAGGTTTTCCCGCTGCAGCCTCATACAGTCATAAGCATCATCCATCAACGGACACTTGCCACAGCTTACGTGTGGGCTCCTGGCGGGGAGGGTACAAGTTGATGGAGCCCTGGCTATTCTCCCCTCTTGCACCCCACCATGTCTCTCACGAGCGGGATCGAACAACAGGCAGCCCGTTCGCTCGCAAGTGTCCATCTCGTTCCCTCCCCCAGCCCATCTATCGAGTTACGCCGGGTAAAACATGCTGATGTCGAGTCAGATACCAAAAGCGTCAGTGTGCGGGGCAACGGTTCGGGTGGGTTACCCACCGAGGGAAACAGGGCGCAAGCCGTCTCTCCAAAAGCACGAAAATTACTTGAAATCCAATATGGTTGCTTGTGCCTGGCTCTATTCCTTGCTGGTTGGAACGATGGTACAAACGGCCCTCTGATTCCAAGGATTCGGCACTACTACAATGCGAGTCCCATCGTGGCCTCGTTTTTCCTTCTCCATTCTTATCCGATTACGCGCAGGTCAATTTTACCCTCGTCTCCCTCATCTTTATCACCAACTGCGTGGTAAGTGTGCGGAGTAAAAAAACGATGGTAAATCTTAGGACCTTCGATAGGGATTCGTTACTGGGGCAGCCGCAAACGTCGTTCTCACATACAAAGTGGGATTTGGTAAGGTAAGCTCAAATCATCCTCCGGTCGGAATCCGCGTTCTGACTCACGCGCGTTCCATTTTAGTTGATGGTAATAGGTGGGTCGTGTCATATGACCAGTAGACCCCTGCTTACCCTCAGCCAAGGCCCTATCTGCCAGGCGATTGCCTATGGTATACAGGCTCCCGCCCCCCCATTCCCCCTCTTCGTCATCGCCTTCGCCTTGAATGGTTTTGGGGGAGCTATCCAGGTCTGCATCTAACGGTGGTATGTGTACCCAACTACGTCTCACAAGTTTCCATAGGACGCGCAAGCCAATGGCTATGTCGCCTCCCTCGATAACCGCAAAGAGGTCCGAATGGGTGTTTTGCATGCCGCGTACGGTCAGGGTTTAGACTTCGAACATACCAAGTGTAACGCTAACTCCCAGAAGGTCTTGGAGCATTCTCCGCACCGTTGGTCTCAACACAGTTCTCCACGATGAGGCATTGGTCCTATCATTACTTTTCTTCACTTGGCCTTGCGATCACCAGTGCAGTTTTAGCAGCGGTAATATTTCGTTTCAAAACCCAAGATGGTGGGTTTCCTTGTTTATTTGATACCATGCACGCTTCGCTGAGTTGTGTCGTAGAGTGCTTGCTGGAGATCGGACAACATCCGCAGGAGGAAGAGGCTAACGAACGCAGCGCATATCGTCAAATTTTGGGCCTGCGGGCGGTACACTTGATGGCGTTCTTCATTATGGTCTATGTTGGGTATGTTTGTGCGAAAACTTTCCCAGCCTTGAATTGAATGTGTACCATCCAGGGTGGAGGTTACGCTCGGCGGTTGGATTGTTACCTACATCATCGACGTCCGAGGCGGTGGACCGTCCTCCGGTTATATTTCCTCTGGTTTCTTCGGGGGTTTGACATTTGGCCGTGTTGCGTTGTTGTGGGTCAACAGCAAGGTAGTCTGGGTATCTTTTTGGACCATATCACTGGCTAATGGGATCCAAGATTGGTGAACGACGTGCCATCTTCTTGTATTCCTTGCTAGCGTTAGGGTAAGCGCCAGATTCTCCACCTAGCCCCGAGTACTCACTTAACCGCAGGCTTGAGGTCGTCATTTGGAGAGTACCGTCCTTGATCGGGAACGCTGTGACGGTTTCGATTGTTGGCGTGCTTGTGCGTTTTGAGATCACGTCCAGGGCCTGGCCCGCAGGTCATGACACTGATTTGGTCAACCCCAGCTCGGCCCAATCTACCCGATAGTAATGAACCACGCTGCTCGTACTCTACCGCATTGGCTCCTCACGGGTCAGTGCCCCCGCGTCCTTTCACAGCGTTCGGCCTTCTAACATCAGCTCCCACGGAGCAGGGTCGATCGGATGGATCGCCGGCCTCGGTCAGGCTGGCTCTGCAGCGATCCCATTTATGACCGGTGCTCTTGCGGCTAGCTTGGGTATCTGGACTTTGCATCCCTTGTAAGATTGTCACGTCTGCCCCCCCTCGCTGTTCTGAAGATTATTTCAAGGTTGATCGGGATGATTGGCCTTCTCCTGGTCCTTTGGGCCATCGTTCCTGGTAAAAGGCGAACAGATTAGATGTGCACAGTGCTTGCCCACGGTGTTTTTTCTCTCGGTCGAATCATTGGCCGATATTGCTCCATTCAGGCTTTCATTGTAGTTCCATCACTCGCGAACTTGCCAGGCCATATGCATTATAATTTGCGATTGTTGAGCGCTTGAGCAATGCTTATTGACATTGTATCCGGGACCCGTGGCCCCAGGCACATGCAACATGCGAGAACTTCGACACCCGCGGGCTACACACGACGATCCTGGATTGGTGTTATTGTAATTTAAGCCTACCGGGCTCTGCCGCCGGTCGGCCCTGCGCCTTCTATTTCTATTAGGAGGTCCGTCCGCCCCCCAACGAACGGGAAACCATGGTTGATCGATTAATTTGTTGGGTTGAGCTCATCAGACCGCTGCAGCACAATGATATTATCTCGGAAAACGCAAGCCACAACGGCGGGCGCTCCGCCCTATCTGCGCACTCCAGCGCTTCAGAAGGTCCTCAGTCACCATTCTTCAGCGCTTCAGCCATGGTCACATGCGTTTAGGGAACTACGCCTGGCACTACCCTCCCGGCCGTGGCACCCTCGTCTCACGCGTTCTCCATTGAGCTCCCTGGCACGTATGTGCTCTACCCATTGGTCGCGCGTACACCGACTATGTCCGGAGACAGCGGCATGGAAGTCAGTTATTCGAGGCCTTCCCTGGCCTTCCCCTCTGCTTCTCTCCCGTCGACGTGTCAAAATTAGATCACTCTAGAGTCCATAAAACGTGGTACCCCGTTGTGCTTCGCTCCCCCAATCCTCGTCCCCGGGATCTACCCTCACGTTCGTTCCTGCCACAATGAAGCTCACAGCTTCCTTCAGTCTTCTCCTCACCGTCGTATTACAGACGTCCACTCTCATTAATGCCGCTGCTATTGCCTCTGACCCCTGCGCTATGATCGCAGGGAAATCCTTCGTCGCTCCTTCCAAAGCCATGGCTTGTCTCAAGTCATTACCTTACAGCGAGGCCATCAAGACCAACGTCATGTCCAACGCCGAACGCGTCATGGACTTCTTCACATTTGAGCCCTACTATAAGGATTCTCCGCCTCCGTTCCAGGAATCGACCGTCCAGATCCGGGAAGAGTTCTCCCGAATTCGCAGCACGAAATACGATGTGAGACCTATGGGCATTGTTCATGGTGTGGTGTCTCAGACGTTGGTTTACAGTCGGACTACGCGTTCAACCGCGACCTCTTCGACGTCTCCCTGTCGTTAAATGATGGTCACACCCGTCTGTAATTTCCTCTATATCCCCCCGAACATTTTCTGATATATTGCGTAGGATGGTTCCCTACCTGCTATATCACTTTCCAAAACCTGTTGCCCACTCCCATCATCAGTCTCGTTGAGGATGGGGAGTTCAATATCTATATCGCTCCAGACGCGGTTGAGTTTGTTAGCTTGCTCGGCGATAAGTTCACCAGTTATTACGACGAGCTTGGGTTCGACTGGAAACGCCTTGCTGGTGCGAAAATCGTAGAAGTTGAGGGCAAGGACTCTTACGATTATGTCGACTACCTCGCCTCCACCCAAGCCGGAAACTACCTCGACCACGGCATTCGGGTCAACAGCGTTTTCACTGGCTATCGTGTTGTCGGTTCTAACTGGTCCCAGAAGTTCGGCGTATTTGCCGGTCGACAATTCCCAGACAAAGATTACCTTACTATGAGCGTCATCCCTGTTGGATCCCAGGAGGCCGAGGAAGTGCAGGTCCCATTTTATGCCAGCTACCTCGGAGCTCCATTCACGGATAGAACCTCTTAGTGGGTGGTAACTCTCCTTCCATAAATGTTTGTACGCTGAGATTCCTCAGCTGGAACGCTAATTGTGCTGTCAAAACCACCACCAACGGTATTGACTATCTCGAGGGGAGCTCGACGAGCCACGCGGCTAAGAGGAGGAAGTTGCAACCCGTCGCTGAGATCAGCCAAGACTCAACCCACGCTTCCGCCGTCAGCCTGCCTCAGCAATATGTTCCAACCAGCCCTCCTGTCGCGGGTAGCACAGACGCCGTCAAATCGTACATCCTACCCGATGGTAAAACCGGGGCAGTAAGTGGTTCACTTGCGAGTACCTTTTTACCGTTTCTGATAATAATTTTCAGATGTACGTTAGCACTTTCAAGCCCAGCAACTTTGATCAGTTCCAGCGCGACGTTGAATCTGCTGTGAAGGAGTTCACCAGTAAGGGTGTTACCAAGTTGATCGTAGACCTTCATAACAATGGTGGTGGGTTTTCAGTCTGTTCCCCGTTCGTATAACTGTTGATCGACAATCAACAGGTGGATACGTCTGCCTCGCCAGCTTTTTGTTCAGCTTCCTCGCGGGAAAAGGCGCAGGATATCCGTCAGTACCCCAATTTTTCCTGTCCGACGGTGTTTTTACCCCTGCCACAGAGGATTTGACAGCACAATCCGTGCCAACGAGCTGTCCAAGAAAATCGTTGCCTCGAACATCAAGTTGGGACTCAATTCCTCCTGGACCTACTTCGCTCCAGATAACTGTACGTTTCCACCTACGCTCCTCACAAAGACCCCGCTCATTCTTCCATCCCCAGGGGCATTCCCCAATGGGACCATTCAACCTTCCGACTACAACTACATTGATCCGCCGGCGCCATTCAGTGTCGGCGGCGTCCCGGACCCCACTTCTCAGCGCTTCCATGATACCTGTCAAAGCTCGTTTAGCGTTCAAATCCCAGATACACCCGCTTTCAAACCAAGGTGAGATCCCTGACCGAGAGAGTCTCGCAGTTATTGATTCTACAAACCAAAGAAACATTGCCTTGGTTGGCAACGGAAACTGTGCCTCGAGCTGCGCCTTATTTAGCACTCTCATGTTCGAGAAGTTGGCTACAAAGATCGCAGTCTTCGGTGGACGACCCGGCCAACACATCGAGTACAAGGGTATGGCTGGCAACCAGGTTCTCGATTGGCCGTTTCTCGACTCGGAGATCAAGACCGCCAAGTTGAAGGATGATCCTCTTGCCCCACCCGACTTGTGAGTCTCTGGAGGCGAAAAACCGTGTAGGGCTCACCCTAACCCAACTTCTAGGATCATCGATGGTAACTACCGAGTTAACTGGAGAACCGCTTGGAGTTGGATCAAGAGGGATGAACCGATCGGCAAGTGGTGCCTTCTAGCGTGACCGTTTCTTTTAACCCAACTCTCCCTTCGTTAGCTTACCTTGCAGAGCCGCCTCAATGTAGGGTGTTCTCTCTCGTAACCTCAACCGGATGCTAATTCTCTCCACAGTCCGCTTTGGCTATACCAATGAGACTTACAACAACCCACAGAACTTGTGGATCTACTCGTTAGTAGCCTGTTTCTCCGCTGCACGCAAGTTACTCAAGACGTCTACCCACATAGTGCCACGCGGATGTTCCTCCCCGTGTAGCGTGGCAACTCGTTTGTTTGGCAGCTATCAGTTGTATATAAGACCCGCAACCGCCAAATTTCCTTTGTATCGGACACACTTAGGTTATTTTGTCGAATTCATTCATTACCGCTTGGCACTATCCAAGTGCGGAATGGGCGTGAAGCCTGGACCCTATGGGAATCCGTTTCCGGAGGTCGTGAAAGTCGTTTAAAAGTCGAGACGCGCTATGCACCATTACTATTGCACGTCATTTGAGAATAGGTCAGTAATCCTTTCTCAGACGGGCCTACCGCTGACCCCTCCCTCGGTCGGCGTTCAACTGTCGATTCGCGATGCGTCGGAAAATGTGATGTATAACTGAGCAAGGGCTTTCCCCTCTCATTCGTGGGCACGTACCGACTGGCTGTAGAGAAGGGAGTCGTTCCACTTAATCCCCCAGAGCTTATTCTCGTGAAAGCGTAGGGTTCGATTTGCTCAGGCTGCTTGGGCCCCTCGACGTGCAGCTGGAGGCCTCGCCCTCCCGTTATCGGCGGCTTTTGGTTGTGCGCTCTCTGTATAAATCGCAAGGTGGGGTGGAGGATGGGACCCGAGAAGAGGGAGGAAAGGGGGTTTCCGAAGGACTGGACAAATCATGGCTAGATATCGAGACATTGTGTAGAAAAAGAGCGTAGCTGGTAGCGACTGAGAGGGTTTGCGGAAGAGACACGATGAGGAGAGAGGAAAGCTGGGGGGGACCAGCCCAGTATTTATGCCAGAATCGAGGGATTCCCAGTGACGTCAGGATTTTTCGTTGCCCAAATGAGGAAAAGGACCTACCATGATAGGCAATCGCTCCTCGTGGCACGCGCGAGAAAGAAAAACAACAACGCGAGACTGCAGATGATTTGTCCTGGAAATAAATTTTCAAAGATGTTCTCATTTCCGGAGCCACCGAGAGACAATGAGCTTCGCACAACATCCGGCCTTTCACGTACGCATTCGAAGACTAGGTCATTGATTCCAGTGATCCGAGAATTTGGGCGTATGTTCTGGGAGGGGGTGGCTCGTCGAGGCTCAGGAGAGTTCGCAGAGAGGGGACGTACGTCCGAGGCCAAGGTGAATATTTATAGTGGAGGGAAGCCGGAAGGGGGAAATCGAACATCCCGAAACGTTTTCACGAGGGAGAAACCCTCTACGTCGTGAAACCGTCCCGACTGAACTGGAAAACGTCCTCCAACATATGGGGTGAGCAACACGCAAAAGACCAACGAACCCTACTACGTCACTCGCAGAGTATGGGAAGGTACCCCTCCAACTGTCGAGTTTGGTACCGTTCACAATATCTGCTTTACAAAAATGGCGGCACCGACCCGCTGCAACGCACGCTTTGGTGACTGGACAGTAAACTTCTGCCCAGGGGTCGGAACGGAGACTGATTACCACGCTGGGGGTCGAGGGGGAACCAATGAGCCGACCCAATCTGGTAGAAACGCAAAGTATCTCGAGATTTAGAGACGGTGACGGTATATCCTTTTTGAGTGAATGAACCATCCAGCCAATTGAGCACAGATTACACGACAGGAGTACGATTCACTCAAAAAGATGGGAGCAACAAAACACACAGCACACTGACAATGAGGACACATAGACCGCTCGCCACAGCACCTAATACTCTGTTCCGCTCGTCGCTGGAGGTAAAGCCAAGTCCTGTTCCCCAGTCATGGTCATCGGGGACTGGATATTGGAGGGTACTCCAGGGTGCCCAGGCGTGGGAGGCATCCTGGAGATAGCGAAGGAGCTCTTGAGCAGTTGGTCGAGAAGAGGGTGATTCGCTCCAACACATTTCCATCAACCCCCACAGCGTGTCAGAGAAACCCAAAGTCTCGGGATTATCTGGTTTCATTGGATGCTTCCCCTCCCGCACAGCGATCACTACTTCGTAAAAGCCAAGACGATGAAACGGTGGGAGGCCTGTCAGAACCTGGTGGCCGGTAAATAATCGATTGTTGCGATGAGTGCAACCGACTCACCTCGTAGATAACCATTCCAAGGGCGTAGCAGTCCGATTCGCGGGTTGGTGGGCTGTTCGGACAGAACAGCAGTTCAGGGCTCATCCAACGAACGGTCCCCGTGGTAGACATGGCAGTTGCTGACAGGGGAATCGTGTTGAGGTCAATCAAGACCGTCATCAAACCAAAGTCCCCAAGACGTGCGGTGCCGTTGTCGTCGACGAGAATGTTTGCCTACCCGGCCGGTCAGTGAGACAAGAGAACAGGTTGTGAACGCTCGGCAGTACCCCTTTAAGATCCCCATGAATAACCCCGAGCTCGTGGAGGTAGGTTGCCCCGGACATAATCCCAGAGAGCTGAATGTCGTTGAGGGTCGGCCCTCGTAAGAGTGGGATTCGGAGGGAAAGCCGAATGGACTCACCAGATGCAAGCGGTTTTCTTCTGGATTGGACCTAATGTATTCCATCACATTCCCATTTCGCATCCAATCGGAGACGATACGGAAACTCTGGGGATCTGTGGAGACAGAGGCTCCCAACAACGGCAAGATGTTGGGGTGAGACAGGCGCTTCCAGCATATGATCTCACGACAAAGCCTCTGTGTGTGAGCTGAGTAACGACAAACAATTGGGTGGGTTGTAACCTAAGCACCTTGAAAATATCGTTGAACGCATCCTCCATCCCGAACCTGAGATGTTTGATGGCCACGTGACGCCCCAAGTATTCTCCTTCGCTGACGTCTGCGAACCCGCCGCAACGGCGAATTTTGCCGACGTTTATCAACTCTTGCTGCAGGACATACGAGGTTGGTAACATCTCGCA
>Ga0307511_10001057_pt1 | contig 29332 bp, 27 predicted proteins | sample 13_EM_MG_FD_200266 | JGI IMG/M metagenome (GOLD analysis project Ga0307511, IMG submission 200266) | Populus trichocarpa ectomycorrhiza microbial communities from riparian zone in the Pacific Northwest, United States - 13_EM | ecosystem: Host-associated > Plants > Roots > Unclassified | place...
CGAGGGGGTGTCCGCGCGCGCCCAGGCGCTTGCGATTGCCTCGGAAAAGGTGGACGGCAATGACGTCGAAGCGGTGGAAGCTGCCGCCGGCCGCCTGGTTGCCGAGGTCCGGGCTGGTGCCGGGCCGCGTTTTTTGCATGCAGTCACCTATCGTTTCAAGGGACACGTCTCGGTGGATCCGGGTACCTACCGTGATGCCAAGGAAGTTGAGGCTGCGCTCAAGGCCGACCCGTTGATCGTGGCGCGCGGCAGGCTGGCCGAGCGCGGTGTTTCTCCGGCTGCCATCGAAGCTGTCGACCGCGAGGCCGAGCAGGAAATCGAAGCCGCCCTGGCGGCGGCCGATACGGCGCCCTGGCCGGAAGCTGCGGCGGCGTACGAAGACATTCTTGATACCGGCGCGGGGGTGTGGCGATGAATGCGCCGGCTCCCAAGGATACTGCGATGAGCACCCAGCAACTCACTTATGCCCAGGCCGCCTGCCTGGCTCTGCAGGAAGCGATGCGCGCCGATGAACGCGTGGTCGCCCTGGGTGAAGACCTCGGACGTGGCGGCGTGTTCGGCCAGTATCGCGGTCTGCCGCAGGAGTTCGGCCCGGAACGCATCATTGATACGCCGATCTCGGAAGCCAATATCATGGGCGCCGCTGTCGGTATGGCGCTGGCAGGCTTGAAGCCGGTGGTGGAGATGCGCGTGATCGACTTCGCGCTTTGCGCGATGGACGAGATCGTCAACCAGGCGGCCAAGAACCGCTACATGTTCGGCGGGCAGGGGCGCGTGCCGCTGGTGGCGCGCATGCCGATCGGCATCTGGAGCGCCTCGGCGGCGCAGCACTCGCAGTCGCTCGAAGCCTGGTTCGCCCACATGCCCGGCCTGATCGTCGCCACGCCCGCCACGCCGGCGGACAACTATGGCCTGCTCAAGGCCGCGCTGGAATCTGGCGACCCTGTGATCTACATGGAACACAAGGAATTGTGGGGTGCCAGCGGTGAGGTCACCTCTGGGGTCGCGGTACCGTTTGGCCGCGCCAATCTGCTGACGGCAGGCAGCGATCTCACCATCGTGACCTGGTCGCGCGGCGTCAGCCTGGCCCTGGAGGCCGCGGCTACCCTCGGCAAGGAGAGCATTGGCGCCGAAGTGATCGACCTGCGCACGCTCTGGCCCTGGGATCGGAAAGCGGTGTTCGCGTCCGCCGCCAAGACCGGCAAGGTTTTGGTGGTGCACGAGGCGGTACAGGTGGCGGGCTTTGGCGCGGAAATCGCCGCAAGCGTCGCCGAGCACGTGGGCGCCAAAGTCAAGCGATTGGGCGCGCCGCGCATTCCGGTGGGCTACGCGCAGGTGCTGGAGGATGAATCGCGCCTGTCCGCCGCGAAGATCGAGGCAGCCGCGCGAAGTATCCTAGAATAATCGGTTTTGTAATACAGCCGCGCCAAGCCACAAGCGGGGTAGCGGCGGGGGACAAAGTTTTGGAAGACCCGGAAATCAGCGCCGGCGAGGAGCCGCGCACCAAGGTGCCGCTTGCGATCGAGGACATCATCGGCGCCATTGTGATGGGGGCCTTGTGCCTGATCACCTTCGTCAATGTCCTGGTGCGCTACTTCACCAATGACTCCTTTGCCTGGACCGAGGAAATCTCGATTTTCCTGATGGTCGTCATGACCCTGGTGGCGGGCGGAGCGGCGGTGGCGCGCGACAAGCATATCCGCATCGAGTTCTTTTTCGACGCCGGCTCCGAGAAGCGCAAGCGCCTGCTGTCGATGCTTTCGGCGTTCGGGATTTTCGTGCTGTTCGTCGCCATGGCAATTCTCGGCGCGCGCGTCACCTATGATGATTTCCACTTTGGCGATACCTCGCCAGGCATCGGCGTGCCGATGTGGATTTACACGATGTGGTTGCCGGTACTCTCGGTGGCCATCGCCCTGCGCGCCCTTGGCGTGCTGATCCGCAAGGGGCAGGGCAAATGACCGCCTGGCTGCTGTTTGGCATTTTCCTGGTGCTGATGCTGGCCGGCGTGCCGATCGGCGTGGCGCTTGGCCTGGGAGGCTTGATCGCGATCGGTGTTGCCAATGCGGACTCGCAGTGGTTCGGCCTGCTGGCCGTGCCGCAGAATTTTTACGCCGGGATCGCCAAGTACCCGCTGCTGGCCTTGCCGATGTTCGTGCTGGTCGGGTCGATTTTCGACCGGTCCGGGGTGGCCAGGGGATTGGTCAATCTGTCGATCGCCATCGTCGGGCGTGGGCCCGGCATGCTGCCGCTGGTGGCCATCGTGGTGGCGATGTTCCTGGGCGGGATCTCCGGTTCCGGCCCCGCCAATGCCGCGGCGGTGGGCGCGGTGATGATCGCGGCGATGACGCGGGCGGGCTATCCGCCGGCCTATTCGGCATCGATCGTAGGCGCGGCGGCGGCTACCGACATCCTGATTCCGCCGTCGATCGCTTTCATTGTCTATAGCGTGCTGGTGCCCGGCGCTTCCGTACCCGCCTTGTTCGCGGCCGGCATGATTCCGGGCATACTGGCCGGTATCGCGCTGATCGTTCCCGCCATCTGGCTGGCGCGCAAGCACAACATGGGGCAGTTGGAAGCCGATCAACCGCGCCCGCCATTCTGGGCTTCGTTGCGCGAGGCTTCGTGGGGCCTGGTCGCCCCTTTCCTGATTCTCGGTGGCATGCGGGCCGGCTGGTTCACGCCGACCGAAGCTGCCGTGGTGGCGGTGATTTACGGTCTGTTCGTCGGCATGGTGATCAACCGCACCATCAAGCCGCGCGACCTGTTCGCGATCTTCGCGGAGTCCGCCGAGTTGTCGGCCGTGATCCTGATCGTGGTGGCCTTGGCCGGCATTTTTGCTTACTCGCTATCCACTTTGTCAGTGATTGATCCGGTCGTCCACGCGATCGTCAATTCGGGCCTTGGGGAGGTCGGCGTGCTTGCCCTGCTGATCGCCATGCTGATGATTGTGGGAATGTTGCTCGATGGCGTGTCGATCTTCCTGATTTTCGTGCCGCTGCTGGTGCCGATCGCCAATCACTACCACTGGGACCTGGTCTGGTTCGGCGTGATCCTGACCCTGAAGGTGGCGCTTGGCCAATTCACTCCACCCCTGGCCGTGAACTTGATGGTTTCCTGCAAGATCGCCAATGTGCGGATGGAGCAGACCGTGCCCTGGGTGATCTGGCTGCTTGGGGCAATGTTCTTCTCGATGCTGCTGGTGCTGATTTTTCCGCAACTGGCGCTTTGGCTGCCGCACAAGCTTGGCTATTGAGAAAAGAGGGGTAGAGCCGCGGCATCGTCTTGCTGGCATGAGCCCGGCTACCAGTCAGCGGGCCCGAGACGCGTGCCGTCTCTGGAGATGTTTCAGTCCAGGGTAATAACCCCTTCGTCGGCCATTTCACGCAGGAATTTGGCCACGTCCTGCCCGATCCGGTCCGGTGTTGACGCATACTTCTCCACGAGTCCCGCGCAGAGATCGCCAAACCGCATGGGGCGCTCGATCATTTCCCAGATATGGCGCGCGGTTCCCTTCAGTCCATAGTAGCTGCCGTGCTCCAGATGCATCAGGATGGTCTCTCCATCGACATCGGTCGCCAGAATTGCGGCGGAGCGCGTGATCAGGGTGTGGACTTGAATGTCAGGCATGGCAGGGGCGCGGTCAATGGGCATCTGGCCTGGATTTCAGGTCGCCCACGGGGCGGCCACGCGCGATTTCGTAAACCCAGCGGATCGGGCGCAGGAGGCGGTATAGCCAGAACAGGGATTCCGGCAAGGGCAGGAAAATGTAGTCGGCATAGGTCGGCCTGGAAATGGAGAATATATACCGGCAGCGATTGTGCCAGTGATTGTTGGCACGCCAGTTGAATTGAAAATTCCGCAGCCAGCTTTTTACGATGCCGGATCCGGTGCCGCGTTGTGATTCTCTTTCCAACTCGGGAGGCGAGGCGTCCTCCTGAATGTAGTGCAGGCAGTCCGAAATGAGTTGTTTGGAGAGCGGGGGTTTGGACGCATGCTCCGACTTGCCGGTCAGGACTTCGTGTAAATCCAGGGCCGCCCGCACCACCGGACGCATGCCCAGCACGTCGGCCCGCGCCAGAACCGCATTGGTATCGAATGATGGATGAGAGATGACCGCGTCCAGGTCAGCTATCCAGTGAAGCCGGGACCACTGATGGCGGCCGTGATGATAGGCAAGGTAGACAAACAACTCCAAGGTGGGCATCACCGGGTGGGTGTCCTGGCCGATTGCAACGGGCTCGGCCAGGTCGAACAGTTCGTCTGTTCCGACCGGATACTGGCAGCCTGTGAAATCCAGTAGCTGGTGAAGCTGGATCACCACTCCGCGCGGGGAAATCATGTTGATCTCCGCGTGCATCGCGCAATAGGCGCGCAGGTCGTTTGCATTGTCGACCAGGCGGGCGTCGCTCAGCCGGTATCCGTCGTCCATCAATGCCGTCGTGAGTTCGAGGAGGCGGCGTGGATCGACCAGTAGATCGATGTCGCGCGACTGCCGCAGGGACACATGCGCGTAATAGCGGGCCGAAATTCCCACCCCCTTGATGACCAGGTATCTGATCTGCGAGGGAATCAGGTGGTTAGCAGCCAACTGACGCAACTCCGCCAGATGAAGCAGATTCAGCACGGCTGCACGCCTCCCCTCCGCGCTCAGGTCCGCGAGGGCATCCTTGGGCACCAGCGACGGCGCCGCGCGCTTGAGGTGAAGAAGCACCTGGGGCACGACCAGATGATGTCGCGCAAGGTCGGTGATGCGGGACCAATCGCGTAATCCGCCTGCGGCGGCATCAAGCTGGGTGGAATCCGGACTTCTGCGGCAGCAGGTCAGAAGCAAACGCAGAGCGGGGGACAAAGCCGGCAATCAAGTCTCCATCAGGGCTCGGATTTCGTGAGCCATTGGTTCGAGTCCGCATCACGTCAAAGATCCGAAAGAAATATTCCGACGCCGATCGCCCGAAGCAGAGCGGAGGCTGAAACCGCGGCACCTTCCCCGCGCTTCAGGTTTTCTAGGATACGTAGCATGTATGGAATGTCAAGCCAGGCCTTGGCCAACGGGCTGCGATTGATGTGCCGGATCGCGTCATCGATTTCCGCGGATTGCGCCAGTATCCGGCCGAAGATATCCGCCGATTGCAATCCCCGTCGTGGGTTGAAGACCACCTCAGCGGGCAAGAGCGTGCGCATGGCATCCCGGATCAGGCCGCGTTGCCTGCCTTGCGCCCAAAAAATGTGATCCGGCACTCGCCAGCAAAATTCCACCACGCGCTGGTCCATGGTCGGGTCGCGAATGTCGAGCCCGAAAGCAGCGCCATACTCCATCCAGTGTTGTCCCACCAGATCGTTCTTGGCCAGGCCCAGCCGGTAGTCCCGGGCCGATTCATCGCGCCTGAGGAGCGGATTGAAGGTCGGATCGTGGCCGGCGCTCCGCATGCGGTCGAGAAGATGCAACTCGGCGCAGAAGGCGGGATTGATCGCGGCATACGCTTGCCAGGGACTTGAGGCGCTTGGGCCGCCATGGAGGGCCCACATGCCGCGCAGGGGCTGTAGCATGGGCTTGAGCAATCTTCCCTTGAGAGCCCGCCAGAAGCCGCGTTGGTCGCCGATGAGCTCGTCCCATGCCTGCGACACCTGTCCTGAACGCAGGTCCGCGAGCAGATAGCCGTTTCCGGCATGGGAAACGGTTGCGTTACCACCTTGGCCGGTGAGCAGTACCCGCACGCCGTCGGAGCGCGCGGTCTCCAGTAAGTCAAGCATCCAATGCAGATTGACCACCGCGTGTTCGGGGACCCCATGAATGGCGTGGCCTTTGCGGATGGCGGCAACGATGGATGCCGGCTCGCTGAATAGTGATACGGGATCGACATTTCCAACGAACTCCGCGGTCTTGCGGGCCAATTCGAATTCGTCTCCGATCCTGTTTTTTTCAACCACGCCGGATGCGTAAAAGGGGCGATGCACGTAAGCCGACAGCCTTTGTCCGCCTGTCGCAAGTCGCGGTGCGGCCAGGGCTACCACCGACCCGGAGTCAAGGCCGCCGCTCAGGGTGGCGGCAACCGTGCCATTGGCGATGCGCAGCCGGCTCGATACGGCATCGGTATATAGGGAAAGAAAGGCCTCGTGATAGTCGCGGCGGTCGCGAAGCTCCAGCGGTGGCAGCAGCTCGGGCTTCCACCAGCGGCGTAGCCGGAGGCCCCTTTCTTCAATCGTCATGCAGTGGCCCGGTCTTAGCCTGCGGATGCCGGCGAAGGCGGTTCCGTCTTCGTCCTCGGGAAATCTGAAGACCGTCAGCAGGCCGGCGATGGCAAGCTCGTTCGGACCGCGAGGCACATCGGGATGGGCCAGGATGCCCTGGATGCCGGTGGAAAAAACCAAGGTGCCGCCGTTGCTCCACCAATAGAGGCCGGAATTTCCCGTGGCGTCCCGCGCGATCAGCAATCTGGCTTGCCGCGCGTCCCATAGGGCAAAGACCCAGTCGCCGATGAGGTGTTCGGTACAGGCATCTCCCCACCGTTGATAGGCGGCGACGATCAGCGCGCTATCCGCCACGGATGCACCGGCGCAGATGCCAAGTTCCACGGTCAGGGAGACCCTGTTATCCAGCCTCGCGTGCGCCACCAGCATATGGGGTCCAGGGGTGGGCTGATGATCGAACCGGTCCTCTGGGGTAACGCCCAGCAGGCGGGAGCCCATGGCGATGGGCCCTTGAGAGCACAGGCTGCCCTCATGCCGCCCTGAAAAGGCCATGGCCGCATCCATCCGTCGCAAATGTTCTGAATTTGCCTGGGCTCCGCTGATCTGGAATATCCCGAAACAACTGCTCACGGAGTCTTCGCCATCGATGAAAGTACAGGTTGAATTTATTGGAGAAGGCGCGCTGCAACGAATATTTTACGCGGCAAACATTAGCCCATTGCGGGCAAAAGATGTAGCGATCGCGTCAACAACAATTTCGTGGATTGGTTCGAATGACTATTTTTTCCGATATGTCAGCCCTTGCGGGTTCAGCGCCCAGGTTTGATGGGTGCCAAATTTTGTATCGAGTTGTCGTATTTTTTTACACCTTATCTTTTGGTAAATATTATCTAGTTGATAAATATGGATAAAAATATTGGCACATAAGATGCATTAAGTAGCTCCAGTCATGTGACAGTGATTTGCCTTGGAGCTGAATCAAATGCGCGAAATTTTCCGAAAATGTCTTGCCGGCTTGGCCATCGCGGCCGGGCTCTGGGGTGCCCCCGGCGGAGCAAATGCGGCGACGGTCGATTTCGCGTGGACCGGCGCCGCAGGTTATTCGCTGACGGGACAGTTCACTTTTTCGGACGCTCTCCTGAGCAGCAGTTATATCACCGCCTCGTCGCTGACTTCATTTTCGATGACAGGGCTATTGAACGGTTCTTCGGTGGGCTCCTGGACGTATGACCCCGCCACGCTGTCGCCCTACGTCTTCAATTTCAATTTCAATCCGTCGACGATAACGCTGCTTCAATCCAGCGCAGCCACGATCGGAGGGGGGCAATATTGGAATGAGATGAATTCGGGAGGCAACATCTGCAACGGTGTTGGCTTTTTTGCCTCCAATACGGCGGCTCAGCTTTGTGTTGGCGGCAGTCAGGTACTCGCTTCCAGAAGCGCCAACCTGCTCACAGCCACTCTGGAGCGGAGCGTGCCAAGCACTCCCGTGCCGGAGCCCGCGACGTTGCTACTGTTTGGTTTGGCCCTCGCTGGCTTGTCATTGGCGCAGCGTCATCGGGCCGGATGATTTTTTAACAGCGTTTTGTTGGCCCGCCTCTGGCGGGCCGTTTTAGTTCTTAGGTATGGGAGATGGTCATGGCGCCTGTTCAGGATGGCACCGGTTCCGATGTGGGAGTCGATGCGCGCGAATTGTGGGAGGCTCCGGTCTTTAAGAAAGCTCTTGTGAAAGAGGAAACCTTGAACAATACGACCACCACGGGTGCGGATGGTGGCGGGTTCGCGTCCTAAAGGCAGGCGTCTGACCACCCCGGCGTAAATCAGGGCCTAAAGGCGTTGCTCGCCGCGTTCGCACGCCCGGTTGGATTGCACAAAAACTCGTGACGCTCTTGAGCGGAATTTTTCAGCAACAGGCTTTCGGCCTGCGCTTTTCCTCCAACAGGGAATTCAGCGAGCTGAGTTGCTCCACGGAGCAGGAATCCGGCCAGCCGATTGAGCTGAAATGGGGGCCGACTCCCGTCCACCTGAGTGAGCCGTATACGGTCCGCGGCCTTTACCAGGCCAACAAGCACGCGCTTCTCCTGTCTCTTCCTTCGGTTGCAAGCTATCACGTGATGCGTGATAGCGTGGTGGTCAGTCCCTGCGAGTCGGCGAGTGATGACGCGGTGCGCCTGTTTCTCTTTGGCTCCGCGATTGGCGCACTGCTTCATTTGAACGGCGTTCTCGCTCTTCACGGCTCGGCCGTGCGCTTGAAAAGCGGCGGAGCCGCGGTATTCACGGGAAACTCGACGGCCGGCAAATCCACGCTTGCCGCCGCGCTTGGTCAACGGGGCTATATGCCGATCGCCGACGATATTGCGGCGATCCGCTTCGATGAGCATGGCGTTGCATGGGTTTACCCCGGGTTGTCGCGAACCAAGCTGTGGAGCGATGCGCTGCGCTCGCTCAACTTCGCACCGCAAGCACTCGAGCGGGTCCGTGACGGGATCGACAAATTCATTCTGCCGGTTGAGACCTGGCAGGCGCCCGAACGCCTTTCGCACGTCTATGAAATCACGCCCCGAGAACACGGCGACGTCGAGTTGAGATCGCTCGCCGGAATGGACAAAATCGAACTGCTGGACCGGCAAACGTATAGAAGGCGCTTCCTGGATGCGCTGGAAGCCAAGGGTCCCCATATCAGACGGCTGGCGCAACTGGCCTCGCAGGTGAGCGTCCAGACCATCGTCCGCCCGAGAAATCGTGCCACCCTCGTGGAGATGGTGGACGCTCTGGAAAAAGGCTGGTAGCCGATGTCTGGCGATGGAATCGTTTGGATTGCGTCGTACCCGAAATCGGGAAATACCTGGCTGCTCAGCTTTTTGACGGCGTACCTGAATGCCGGCAAGGAACTCGATATTGACGAACTGGATATACCGATATCTTCCGGCAGACCCATTCTTGACGAGTATCTTGGGGTCAATACGGCTGACTTGAGCCTGGAGGAACTGCGCAACTTGCTTCCTTCCGCATATTCGACATGGGCAGAAATTCCTCATGGCGCGCGCTATGTGAAGACCCATGAGAGCTTCGCCAGCAACTCGGATGGCGAGCCGATTTTCCCGCCCTCGGCTTCGCGGGGCGTCGTCTATCTGGTCCGGGATCCACGCGATGTGGCCGTCTCCCTCATGCATCACAACGGCACTTCGCTGGATTCGGCGATACGAAGGCTGAACAGTACCGAGGCCTGGCTGGGCATCGGTGGGCCGGAGCAGATCGATCAAATTCCCCAGTATGTGTCCGACTGGAGCACGCATGTGCGTTCCTGGACCGACGCGCCTCTTGGCCGGCTGGTTTTGCGATACGAAGATATGTTGAGTTCCCCGGAAGAATGTTTTGCCAGCGTGGTCAGGTTCTGCGGCATGGAATTGGTCCGGAACCGGCTATTGGAGGCGATCGAGGCGACGCGGTTTGCGAGACTCAAGGCCCGAGAACTGGAATTCGGTTTCAGGGCACGCCCCGCCGCTGCCACGGCAGGTTTTTTTCGGCAAGGCCGGGCGGGCGCGTGGCGGGAGATATTGAGCGCGGCGCAAGTCCGTGAGATCGTCGGCGCGCATGCGGCGATGATGCAGAGATTCGGTTACGAAGGTTGATGTCCGGATACCCGTTGCCATGACCTTCTTCCCGCGTTCCCTCAGCCGCCTGTCTTCCCGGCGCAAATGGATTCTTCTTGCCGCGGTCCCCGCCGTCATCGTGGCGGTGGTACAGGTGAAATTCAGTTCCTTTCGCCGCCTTGCCGCCGTTCTCGGACAAGGTGGATGCGAGTCCGGATTTGATCTGTCCGCGGAACATCAACTGCTTGCCCGGGACGTGGAATGGGCGATCGCCGCTGTTTCCCGTCGCCTGTCCCCAATGCCGACCTGCCTGATGCAGGCGACGGCCGCGAAGAGAGTCCTCGCGAGTCGGGGTATTCCCGCGACCCTCTATTTCGGCGTTGCCCCAGATGCCGGAGACGGACGGGCGATCAACGCGCATGCATGGCTGCGATGCGGCACCCGGATCGTCACGGGCAGAGCGCAAGCGCGGCGATACCGGCCGCTTGCGTGGTTTGCGTGAAGCCCTGGGGCGATGGGCGCCGAATCGCCATGTGGCGCGGCATTCCGCCGACGCATGGGGCAAGGGCTTCCGCGGCGAGGGTGCTGGATGCCGCGGGTGATGCGCATCAAACGGGCCACGAAGACCTTGCTTGCGATGCCATTGGAATAGTTCGGCCTGATGTTTTTCCTGTAGTGCTTCGTCGCTATACTTGGGCGGATATTCCAGCTTCTGCCACATCGCTGCATCGCGCGTTCACCACATTTCACGGACCTGATGCGGTAGCGCGCGCCGTCCCGCGATCCTAATCAGATCAAGAAACAGAAAGACAAAAGATCATGTACTTCACCGAATCCGCGCGGTCATTCGTCAAGACCGCGCTATGCGCTTTCCTGCTCGCCGGATTGTCCGGTTGCGGAGGTGAGTCGACGGACTCGTTGTTGAAGTCGGCGCGCGACTACGTCGCCAAGAAGGACTACAAGGCCGCTGTTATTCAGGCCAAGAATGCACTGCAAAAGAATCCGGAACTGGGAGAAGCGCGCTATCTTCTCGGCAAGGCGCTGCTCGACAGTGGCGATGTCGTCGCGGCGGAAGTCGAACTGCGCAAGGCGCAGCGCCTGCAGTATTCGCCGGATCAGGTGGTTCCGGCACTGGCGCGCAGCCTGAACCTGCAAGGCCAGTTCAAGAAGGTGATCGACGAGTTTGTCTCCGCTTCCATGGAGTCGGCGGAAGCCAAGGCCGACCTGGCCACGACCATTGGCGCCGCGCAAGCCGCTTTGGGTGACATGGCCGCGGCCGAGGCGTCCATATCGCGCGCACTGGCGGCGGCGCCGGAATATGCGCCGGCGCTGACCGCGCAGGCCCGGGTCAAGGCGGTAAAGGGGGACTTGGAGGGAGCGCTGGCGCTGGTCGATGCGCTGCTGGCAAAGCATGCGGACGACTTCGAAGGCTGGAAGCTCAAGGGAGATCTTCTGGCGGTGCGCGGCAAGCGTGACGAGGCGATCGGCGCATACCGCAAGTCTGTCGACGTCAAGCCTTCTTTCGTGGTCGGCTATTCGGTACTCGTGACGTCGCTTCTGCAGGCCGGAAAGCCGGATGAGGCCGGCAAGGCGCTCGAGCAGATGAAAAAGAATGCGCCCAGGAATCCGCTGACAACCTACGTCGGCGCGCAGTACGCGTACGAGCAGAAGGATTTCAAGTCGGCGCGCGAGTTGGTCGAGCAATTGCTCAAGATCACGCCCGACAACGGCGCCGCATTGCAACTCGCGGGTGCGGTTGAATTCCAGCAGCGTTCCTACACGCGTGCGGAAGACTATTTCCTGAAGGCGCTCAAGGATGCGCCGGACAACGGCCTGTCGCGGCGCCTCCTGATACTCACGTACCTGCGGCAAGGGCAGCCCGCCAAGGCGCTGGCGGCGATCGAGCCGATCCTGGGCAAGATCGACAACGACGCCAACATGCTCGCGCTGGCCGGAGACGTTTACCTCCAGAACGGCAACACCTCCAGGGCGGAGGAGTATTTCTCCAGGGCGTCCAAGCTCGACCCGGACGATCCCGCCAAGAAAACGTCGCTGGCGATGGCCCATATGGCGCGCGGAAACGTCGAGGCCGGATCATCGGAACTGGAGAGAATCGCCGCCACCGACAAGGGGACTAGTGCCGACATGGCGCTGATTTCCTCGCTGCTTCGGCGCAACGAATTTGACAAGGCGCTCAAGGCGCTGGATGTGCTCGAAAAGAAGCAGCCGAACAACCCCGCTACCTACAATCTCAAGGGGCGGACCCTGGTTGCCAAGCGCGATATCGCGGGTGCGCGCCAGAATTTCGAGCGCGCGCTGCAGATCGATCCCAGCTATCTGCCCGCCGCCACCGGATTGGCGGGGCTGGACCTGATCGAGAAGAACGTCGCGCAAGCCAAGAAGCGCTATGAGAGTGTTTTGGCGGCGGATCCGAAAAACGCGGCCGCCATGCTTGCCGCCGCTGAATTGTCATCGCGTACCGGCGGCACCCAAGAGGAGTTTGTCGGCTGGATCAACAAGGCCATTGCCGTCAAGCCCACCGACGTTGCTGCGCGCCTGGCGCTGATCGGCAATTACCTGCGCGTCCGGGACGGCAAGAAGGCCCTGGCTGCGGCCCAGGACGCGCTTGCCGCCATTCCGGACCAGCCGGATATCCTGGAGGCGCTTGGCCGCTCCCAGGCCGTGGCGGGGGATACCAACCAGGCCCTTAGCACCTTTGCCAAGCTGTCCAACCTTCAGGCCAATTCGCCCTTGCCCTATCTGCGGATGGCGGAAGTGCAGGCTGCGTCCAACATGAAGGAAGATGCGATCCAGAGCCTGCGCAAGGCCATGCAGGTCAAGCCCGACTTCGTCGATGCCCGCAGCGGCTTGGTGGAACTCCTGGTAGGCATGCAACGGCAGGAAGAGGCCCTGGCGATCGCTCTCGATCTTGAGAGGCAGCAACCCAGGGAGCCGGCCGGGTATGTCCTGGAGGGAGAGATCCACGACAGCAAGAAAGATTGGCCCAAGGCGATTGCGGCATATCGCAATGGCCTGAAGCAGGCGCCGTCCCAGCAGACTGCGGTGAAATTGCATGTAGCGCTGCTCAATGCCGGGAACAAGGCCGAGGCGACGGCATTTGCGCAGTCTTGGGTCAAGGAGCATCCGCGCGATGTCGCGTTCCGCGCCAACCTGGGCGACCGCGCCACCGCGGCAAAAGACTATCCGGCCGCGATTGGTCACTACAGGGCAGCCCTTGAGGTTCAGCCCAACAATCCGCTGATCCTCAACAACCTTGCCTGGGTGCTGGGACAGACCAAGCACCCGCAGGCGCTTGAGTACGCGGAGACGGCCAATCGCCTGGCTCCGGACCAGCCGGCATTGATGGACACGCTGGGCGGCATTCTGGCCGACGCCGGGAAATTCGACCGCGCCTTGCCGCTGCTTGAGCGTGCCGTCAGCTTGGCCCCCCAGCAGCCGTCGCTACGTTTTTCCTATGCGGAAGCCTTGATCAAGGCGGGAAAAAAGACCGAGGCGAAACAACAATTGCAGGAGCTGGAAAAACTCGGCGACAAGTTCAGCCAGCAGGCCTCGGTCCAGCAGCTGCTCGGCTCGCTGTGATTGTCGATAAACTTTACAGTACTTGATTTTTGCGCTGCGGAATTAATGTATGCTGATGAAAAATATGGGTATTTTTCGTTGGCACGGTACTGGCATGGGGTGGTACATGCATAGCGCGCTGCGCGGGACCGGAAGTGGGTGTTGCCGGCCTCGCACGGCGCGTTGAAATAGTTGAACTTGTGTTAAATGTCATCCGGAAGAAGCCCGGAGTGGAGTAAGCTGAATCGCTATTTTGGGATGGGCTTGGCACAAGCGCTTCTTGCGAAACGTTTTTCGCGAAACCGGATGTACCGCGCAGTATCCAGTAGCATTCTGTAAAGACGACCGTGTCACAACCAATGAATCAAGAACAACAGGATCCGTCGGCAGGCGCTGGGCGTAGCGATACCAATCTGTTGCGCCGTCGGTTGCTGCGTGGCGGCCTGGCGGGCGCGCCGGTTTTGTTGAGCCTGTCGAGCCGCTCCGTGATGGCTTGCCACAGCACGACGCCTTCTGCTTTCGGGTCCATCAGCGCGAGCCGGCCGGATGTCCTGGTAGCGCTTAGTGGCCAGCCGCCGAGCTATTGGTCCGACAGCAATTGCTACAGCCAATGGCCTTCGCCCTATTTCCCGACCACCAAGAGCGGAACCGGCGGGCATACGGCGACCAAGTTCAACAGCATCTTCTCGAATAGTCCGTTTACGTCCACGACGACCCTGCTTGACGTGTTGCAGAAGACCGGCAGCAGCACCAACCTGGTGGCCAGCTGTATGGTTGCGGCTCTGCTCAACGGGGCTTCCGGCCGCACTTCCGCCGTGCTCAACGTTTCGCAGGTCAAATCCATGTGGAACGAATTCATTACCAAGGGCTATTTCGAGCCCACCGCGGGTGTGAAGTGGTATGCGCAGTCTCCTGTGACCGTGATGATGACGGCGGGCGGCGGCGGCATCACCGGCTACCTCTACACCACATGGACCTAGGCGGGGCGTACCAACCCGAAGGTCTTCGCGAGCGCTGGATCATGGCGCCCGCCGAAACCATCCTGTGGCGGGAACTGGATGGCGAATTGGTGGTTTACCTGGATGAGATGGGAAGCACCCATCTGCTCGGTTCTTTCGCGGGCGCGATTCTCCTGACCTTTCTGCAATCCGCGCCTTCGCTGACGCTGGCTGAACTGCTGGATCATCTCGCGCCATCCGCGTACGATGAGCCCGATGGAGATGACGCCACCGAAAACGGCGGCGAACCCGAGTCGCGGCATGACCCGGCGGCGATCCTGCAGGTTATGGCAGAATTCGAGCGAATCGGCCTGGTGCGACGTCATTGAATTGAATCTTGGAGATCTGCCCGCGGGGGAATTGCGCAGCCGCCTGACGGGCGCCGGCCTGCGCCTGCAAACCGGGCCCCTGGTGGTGTCGATCCGCTCCCCCATTCCCGCTCTTCACGAGAGCCTGGGCCGGCTCTATGCGCAGTATCCTCTGGCAGCGGACAACGGCTTTGTCGATTTCGAGGTCGAAGTCGGTCGGCCCAAAGGCGTGCGTCGCTGGATGCGTCCCCAGGCGGTGTTTGAATTTGACGGTCACCTGCCGTTCAAACCCTTGCCCGCCGACCAGGCTTTTCCGATGCTGGAATGGGGTCTCAACTGGTGCATCTCCAGTCACTGCCATCACTATCTGATGATTCATTCGGCCGTGGTCGAACGCCATGGTGGCGCGATGCTCCTGCCTGCGCCGCCCGGCTCGGGCAAAAGCACACTGTGCGCCTCGCTGGTCCACTCCGGGTGGCGCCTGCTGTCCGACGAGTTGGCCCTGATCGACCCGCGGGGGGGTTCAGTGGTGCCGGTACCGCGCCCGGTCAGCCTGAAAAATGCGTCGATCGCCATCATGCAGCAGTTCGCTCCCGGCGCCGTGTTCAGCCGGGTCGTGCATGACACAACCAAAGGAAACGTGGCGCACATGCAGCCCCCCGCGAACAGTTTGCGCCGGGCCGGGGAGACCGCGCAGCCGCGCTGGCTGGTGTTCCCGCGCTATGACGCTGGTGCTTCCTCCCGCCTGGAGCCGCTGTCCCGTGCGCGGGCCCTGGTGCAACTGATCGACAATTCGTTCAATTTCCAGGTACATGGGCGTGCGGGGTTTGAAACCCTGTACCGCTTGGTGCAGGGCAGCGCATGCTTTTCATTGAATTTCCGCAACCTGGAGGAGGCGCTTGAACTCCTCGACGCCTTGGCGCCTGCGCCGGGCGCGGAGTTGCCGCTACAGTGAGCGCATCACGGCTGCGCAGTTTGTTGCTGGACGCGCTTCGCGATCCGCCGGGCGTGGCGCAACTGGTCCCGGCGGAGTGGACGCGCCTGGTGCGCGACGCCCGCAAGAACGATCTTTTGGGGCGCCTGGCTAGCCGCATCGAGGAAGACGGTGCGTGGACCCGGGTGCCCACGGCCCCCGCGGCTCACCTCGCGTCCGCGCAACTGCTTGCCGGTGCGCAGCACACGGAAGTCCGCCGTGAAGTACAGCGGCTGCAGCGCCTGTTCCAGCCGCTCGGGATCCCGGTGGTCCTGCTCAAGGGGGCGGCGTACGTGTACGCGGGGCTGCCGGCAGCGCAAGGGCGCATGTTCAGCGACATCGATATTCTTGTGCCCAGGGAGAGCCTGCCCACCGTCGAGGCAAACCTGATGCTCGAAGGCTGGGCGACGACCCACCATTCCGCGTACGACCAGCACTACTACCGCAAATGGATGCACGAACTCCCGCCCCTGCGCCATATCCGGCGCGGTACGGTTCTGGACGTGCATCACGCGATCCTTCCCGAGACCGCGCGCATGCAACCCGATTCGGCGAAGCTCTGGGAGGCGGTGGTCCCGGTGCCGGACTGCCCGGGGCTGTATGTGCTGGGCGAACTGGACATGGTTCTGCACAGCATGACCCATCTGCTGTCCAATGAAGAATTCACCCATGGCCTGCGCGACCTGTCCGACATCGACCTGCTGTTGCGCCACTTCGGGCGCGACCCGGCATTTTGGGAGCGCTTGAGCGCGCGCGCGTCGGAACTCGGGTTGGGGCGTTTTCTTTACTACGGGCTGACACAGGCGCAAGCGCTGCCTGAGACGCCGTTGCCGCCGGAGGCCTTGGCGCGGGCGGCCGCGAGCCGGCCGCCCGCGCCCGTGGCGGCTCTGATGGATGTCATGTGGCGGTATGCCTTGAGCGCCGGCGCTGCGAATCGTGGCAGTCTCGCGGATTCCCTGCTCCGTTTCCTTCTCTACCTCCGTGCCCACTGGCTGCGCATGCCGGTCTGGTTGTTGGCCGGGCACATAGCGGTCAAGGCATTCGTGAAAGAGGGCGGCGAGCGATAGGGCGCCTTCGGTCTCGCGCGGAGGAGGCGTCGTCGGAACAGTCGTCCTCGCCCGGCCGGCGCGCGTTACGGGCGGGTCTTCAGCAACTCCAGCAGGAAGGAAACCGGGATCGCATAGGTGATGCCGGAAGGCTGGCTCAGGACGTTCTCCTTGGTCGACTTGACGAACACCATGTTAATGATGCCGAGCACCTCGCCGCTCGCAGGGTCGTACAGGGGGCTGCCGCTGTTGCCTGGATAGGCGGTGGCGTCGAGTTGCAGGATATTGAAGCTGCCCCCGCGGATGCGGCGTATCGCCTTTTCATTCAGTTGTTGCGCGGTGGGACTGGGCAGGACGATGGGCGTGATGGCGGAGATCATGCCGCGATGGGTGACGGGTGAAAAGCCGAGTGCGCCGCCGATCGGGAAACCGGTGAAGGCAACCGTTTCACCCTCCCTGGGGGCGGGATCGCCCCGCAGGGCCATGGCGGGCAGGGGGGCATCGGCGATCGCCAGCAACGCCAGATCGTGCTCGCGGTCGAGCGCCAGCACGCGCGCGGCGCGCAACTGCGGAGCCGCCGAGGTCCCTTGCGTCCGGATCATCAAGGTAGACATGCCATCCGGCGGCATGGATTCGGGAACCACGTGCGCGTTGGTCGCAATCACGTTGCCGGTCGAGACCGCGAAGCCTGTGCCGCGAAAGGTGAACGGCGGCGTATCGGTCTGCCGAAATACGCCGATCGCGACGATCGAAGGCTTGACGAGGTCGATGGTCGCCGTCATCTGCGCGCAGGCGGAGCTGCCTGACAGGAGCAGCGCCGCGCATATCGCCGATGCGGCGGCGAAGGTGGAAGTCGGCCACGCAGAAGCGGGCCGCGCGGCCCGGCTACATCTTGATCTTGACCTGCATCGCATCCAGATCGGGAGACGCCCTGGTAACCGAAGCATCATAGGGATGATCGCTTTTCTTGAAAACACCCATGATACGTTTTACATACTCCTGCGTCTCCGCATAGGGCGGAATTCCCTTGTAACGGTCTACCGCGCCCTCTCCTGCGTTGTAGGCGGCCGCCACCAGGGCAACGTTGCCCTTGAAGTAGGCCAGCAGCCAGCGCAGGTAGGACAGGCCACCGCGGATGTTCTGCTCGGGATCGAACGGTTTGGTCACATGAAAGCGCGCCGACGTTTCAGGAATGAGCTGCATCAGGCCCTGCGCATTCTTCGGCGAGACCGCGGAGACATCAAAGCGCGATTCGGTACGCAGCACCGCCAGGCCAAGATCCGGGTCGACGCCGTAGTTGGGCGCGAGCCGGAACATCAGGGCGATGATCTTCTTTTGCTCCGGCGTGCTGGCGGCCAGCGCCGCCTGCAGGCGCTCGGCTTGCGGATCGCGCATGCAATCGGGGGCGACCGGAGGCGGGCTGCCGACGAACCTGAGCATGTTCCTGGCCTGCGGGTGCTCCTGCCGCGCCGCCAGATCGAAAAAGTAGGCCGCCAACGAATCATCGCGCGGGATGCCGCGGCCGTTGGCGTAGATCCACCCCAGGTTGAACTGGGCTTCGGCATCGCCGAGGCGCGCGGCTTCACAATACAAGCCCATCGCCATTGGCAAATCTTTCTTGATCCCCTCCCCATGTTCCAGGGCCTGCGCCTGCCTGCGCAAATCCAGCGGACTCTTCGCGACCGTACCGGCATCCTGCGCCAACGCCGCTTGCGCCGATAAGGCCATGACACAGAAAAATATGGCGCCGCGAAGTTTCATTGTTTCTGGGCAGATGGGGCGCGAGCGCATGAATGCGCTGCTCAAGGCAAACAAGCCGACTTCCAGTATGTTTATCCAGAACCGGGGCGTCAACACAGCAAACCCATCGAGAAACACTCTTTAAAGAATCATGACATTGGGTTAGAGGAAAACATGGGAAGTTGTCAACATTTTCAGATATGATTTACAGGCTCGGCGGTTAAAAAAATTCTATTAATTAATGGTTTAAGCGGTGACCATGAAGATGATCCTGAAAAAGCCTCAATTGTTCAGAAAAATAGGCTTCTGCCTCGCAATGTTCTTGGTGGTTCTGGGGGGATGTGCAAGCCGTTTTCCTCCCGCACCGCGCGCCGCCGCCGCGACGGATTACAAATATGTTGTCGGGCCGGGTGACATGGTCAACGTCGTGGTCTGGCGAAATCCGGAGCTCTCGATGGTGGTGCCGGTACGCCCTGACGGCAATGTGTCCACACCTCTGGTCGAGAACATGCCGGCGATTGGAAAGGATCCGTCGACCCTGTCGCGCGACATTGAAAAGGAACTCGCCAAGTTCATCCGCGACCCGGTGGTCACCGTGATCGTCACCAGCTTCGTCGGTCCTTACAGCGAGCAGATCCGCGTGGTCGGCGAGGCGACCAAGCCCCAGGTGATTTCGTACAAGCAGAAGATGACCCTGCTTGATGTCATGATCGCCGTCGGCGGGATGACCGATTTTGCCGACGGCAACGGCGCGAGCCTCCTGCGCACGTCCGAGGGCAACAAGCAATATGGCATCCGCATCAAGGACCTGATCAAGCGCGGCGATATCTCGGCGAACGTCGAGATGAAGCCGGGCGACGTCGTCATCATTCCGCAAAGCTGGTTCTGAACGCCGCCGCCACTGCCACCCAAACAGTTTTGAACTGCACTTCCGGATCTTTCATCGATGAATGACGTGTTGCGTCAGGTGACGATGGTGCTGCGGGCGATCTGGCGTCACCGCCTGCTTGGCATTTTCGTCGCATGGGCCGGCGCCATCATCGGTGCGATCGTGGTTTTGATGATTCCCGACAAGTACGAAGCCTCGGCGCGCATCTATGTTGATACGCAGTCGATCCTTAAACCGCTGATGTCCGGCCTGGCTGTGCAGCCGAACGTGGAGCAGCAGGTGATGATGCTCAGCCGTACGTTGATCAGCCGCCCGAACGTGGAAAAGCTGATCCGCATGGCGGACCTCGACCTGGCGCTTAAAAACAAGCTCGCGCAGGACGAACTGGTGGATCATCTGGTCAAGACGCTGGAGATCAAGAGCACCTCCCGCGACAACCTGTACACGCTTTCATTTCGCGATCCGGACCCGAACAAGTCAAGGCGGGTGGTGCAATCCCTCGTTTCCATCTTTGTCGAATCCAGCCTGGGCGACAAGCGCAAGGACTCGGATTCCGCGAAAAAATTTCTCGACGAGCAAATCAAGACTTACGAGAAAAAGCTGGAAGACGCCGAAGCGCGCCTGAAGGATTTCAAGGTTCGCAATCTCGATGCGCAGACCGCCGACGGCCGTGGCGTGATCGGGCAGATGGCCGATGTCAGCGCCCGCCTGAGCCAGGCGCAGCTGGACCTGCGGGAAGCCCAAAACGCCCGGGAAGCGGTGCGCCGGCAGATTCTTGGCGATACGGCCGGGCCCAAGGGGGCGGAGGATCCTGCCGGGATTTCGATCCCGGAGATCGACAATCGCATCGACGCCCAAAAACGCAATCTCGATACCCTGTTGCAGAAATATACCGAGCAGCATCCTGATGTACTGGGAGCGCGCCGCGTCCTCAAGGACCTCGAGCAGCAAAAACGCGAGCAGGCGATCGCCATCCGCAAGGCGGCGTCGAGCAATCCCAGTGTCCTGCTTGGAGATGGCAGTACCGCCAGCCAGGACCTCAAGCGCTCCCTGGCGGTGGCGGACGGCAACGTGGCCACGCTGACGACCCGGGTGGCCGAATACGAGTCGCGCATGGCGCGTTACAAGTTGTCGCTGAAGAACCTTCCGGAGATCGAGAAGGAATTCGCCCAGCTCAACCGTGACTACGAGATCAACAAGAAGAATTACGAAGGTCTGGTGGCGAGGCGCGAGTCCGCTGCCATGTCGGGCGAACTCGAGGCTGCTTCCGGCGTTGCCGATTTCCGGCTGATCGATCCCCCCCGGGTTTCGCCCAAGCCGGTCGCGCCGAATCGCCTTCTTCTTTTGCCCGCGGTCCTGGTCCTGTCCCTGACCATCGGTGTGTTCGCGAGCTTTTCGGCCGCGCAGCTGCGTCCGGTGTTTTTTGACGGGCACGCGTTGCGCGAAGCGACCGGCTTGCCGCTGCTTGGACGGGTGTCCTACATCGGCAATCCGGCTGGTGAGCGTCGCGAGCGCTGGAACCTGCGGATGTTTGTCGGCCTGCTGGGTTTGCTTGTGGGCATTTTTTGTGTCGGAATTTTGTACTTGTTTTTGCATTCATAAATCGAGTCTGGGACGCTGGAATGAGCTTAATCGAGCGCGCTGCGAAAAAGCTGGAGCAGATGCGGCAGGAAGAGGGTGTCGGTCCGCAGGCGCGGACAGCGATGCCGGAGCCGGCTGCGTCGAGCGCAACGCCGATCCCCCAAGGCGGGGCCGTTGTTGCGTCGCAAGCACAGTCCACGCCGCCAGCACAGACGTCGGCCAGGCCTGCGGTGGCTCCCGCGGCAACGCAGAAGCGCTCCCGGCGGGTCGAGCTCGACCTGAAGGCAATGGCGCGCTCCGGCTTCATCACGCCCGACGCGCCGCGCTCGCTGATCGCGGAGGAGTACCGCATCATCAAGCGGCCGCTGATCGACAACGCGATGGGCAAGGGCGCCGTGCCGATCCGGTATGGCAATCTGGTCATGGTGAGCAGCGCCTTGCCCAAGGAGGGCAAGAGCTTTACCGCCCTGAATCTGGCCATGAGCATCGCGACCGAACTGAACAACACCGTGATGCTGGTGGACGCCGATGTGGCGCGCCCCAGCGTCCTGCGCATGCTTGGCCTGCCGCCCGGGCCGGGCCTGCTCGATGTGCTGACCGACGAAGTGCCGGACGTCGCCGACGTGCTGCTGCGTACCAACATCGAGAATCTGACCATCCTGCCCAGCGGCACGCCCCACGAACATGCGACCGAACTGCTCGCCAGCGGAAACATGGAGAAGCTGCTCGACGAGATGGCACGGCGCTATTCGGACCGGATTGTCATTTTCGATTCACCGCCCCTGCTGCTGACCACGGAAGCACGCACGCTGGCAACCCACATGGGCCAGATCGTGCTGGTGGTGCGCGCGGAACAAACCTCCCACTCGGAAGTCAAGCAGGCGATGGCGGCGATCGAGTCCTGCGACGTCAAGCTCCTGCTGCTTAACCAGGCGCGTTCCAAGTCCGGCGAAGGCTACGGCTATGGCTACGGATACGGCTATGGATACGGTGCATCGACCAATGATGCAAGGCGCCCGGTCGCGGTTGCCGCCTGAAGATCCCGGACGAAAGTGAGCAAAAAATCATCCATGCGCCTACCCGCGCCGCCGCCCCCGGCGCGCCGGGCAAGCTCGTCCTCCGGGCGTCCCGCGCACTATGTCATCGCCGCCTGCGTCGCGTATGGCATTGCACCGGTTCGCGTGGAGGCCCAGACCGCGCCCGCGCAGCCGCCAGCGGCCGAGGCCGCGCCACCGCAGTCAGGCAATCCGCTGAGTAGCGGCCCGGTACTGGGTCAGGTGCCGGACTCGGGCCAGCAGGCGGATGCGCCGCCGCGGCGGAACTGGTTCGTGCAGCCTCGCATCAATATAGGCGAAACCTTTACCGATAACGTCAATCCGGCCTCGGGCTTCAAGCAGGCGGACCAGATCACCGAGATTACCCCGGGTATCCGGGCGCAAGCCGACACCGCGCGCCTGAAGGCATACGCCGACTATCAACTGACCGGGTATTACTATGCCCGCGGCTCATACGGAAGCCGCACGCAGAATGCACTGAACGCGTTCGGTACTTTCGAGGCCCTCGAAAAACGCTTCTATCTCGATTTCAGCGGCAATATTTCGCAGCAATCGATTTCGGCCTTCGGTCCCCAGGTGGCCAGCAATGCCATTCTCGACACCAACCGCACAGAGGTGTCGACGTATCGTCTTTCCCCTTATCTGCGCGGCCGGATCGGCAGCGAAGCCGACTACGAATTGCGCTATGCGAACACCTGGAGCAGTTCCAGGTCCTCGCTGGTGTCCCGCTACACCATGGGGGAATGGTCGGCCAAGATAAAGAACAGCATTGCCAAGGCAAAGCTCGGATGGTCGCTGGACCTGAACCGGCAGGACATCGACTACAGCGCCGGCAGCAAGAGCATCTCGGAGCGCTTGCGCGGGTTGGTCTCGTACCAGTTCTGGCCGGAGATCAAGGCGTCGATGAGCGCCGGCCAGGAATCCAACGACTACCTGACGGCCGGGCGACAAACCCAGTCCACCAGCGGCTACGGGCTGGACTGGAGTCCCACCGAGCGCACCCTGGTATCCGCCTTTCGCGAAAAACGGTTCTTCGGGCAGGGACACAACTATCTGATCAGCCATCGCACTCCGTTGATGGCCCTGCGCTACGTCGATTCCAAGGATGTCTCCTTCCTGCCCAACCAGATGACGACCGTGGGCCGGGGCACGATCTACGACCTGCTGTATACCCAGCTTGAGTCCGCCGTTCCGGATCCGATCCTGCGTGCGCAGCAGGTCAACAGCGTTCTGGCGGCGACCGGCGTCTCGCCCAGTTCGCAGGTCACCACGGGGCTGATGACTTCGCGCGTCACGGTCTCCACGCGGCAGGATTTCTCGGTTGTCTTCAACGGCCTGAGAAACACCATCACGGCATCGGCAACCAGGAACGTGCAGAGCATTCTTGGCGCCGCGGTCGGCACGGGCGACTTTTCGCTGACCTCCAGCATTGTGCAAAAAGGCCTGTCCATTACCTGGGCGCACCGGCTGACCCCGCTGGCTTCGCTGACCACCGTCGCCTCCGTGCAGGAGACCCGTTCCTCGGACGGCACGGTTGGCGGGTCCCGCGCCAAATCGCTCAGCATCAACTACAGCACCCCGATCAGCGCGCACACCAATCTGTCGGCCGGCATACGCAGCAGCGAATTTACCGGCAGTGCGCAGTCCTATCGCGAAAACGCGGTGCTGGCCTCCATTTTCGCCCGGTTCTGAACCATGTACGAGTCTTTCTACGGCCTGTCCGGCAAACCCTTCCAGCTCAATCCCGATCCGCTGTTCTATTTCGGCAGCAAGCAGCATCAGCGCGCCAAGGCCTATCTTGAATACGGCCTGCACCAGAGCGAAGGCTTCATCGTCATCACCGGCGAAGTCGGGGCGGGCAAGACCACCATCCTGCGCGGGCTGCTCAACCAGCTCAACGCCAACGAGGTGATCGCCGCCAATGTGGTCAGCACCCAACTGGGGGCCGACGACATCCTGCGCATGGTCGGCGCCAGCTTCGGCGCCGATACCCGCGATACGACCAAGTCCGGCCTGCTGCTGGCCCTCGAGGCCTGTCTGAAGGAGCACCGGCGCGCCGGACGGCGCTGCCTGCTGATCATCGACGAAGCGCAGCACCTTTCCTATGAAGCCCTTGAAGAACTGCGCATGCTGTCGAATTTCCAGTCCGGCAGCCACGCCTTGCTGCAAAGCTTTCTGGTCGGCCAGCCGGAATTTCGCGAGATCATCTTCAGTCCGCGGATGCAACAGTTGCGCCAGCGCATCATCGCCTCCTGCCATATCGGGCCGATGGATGCGGCCGAAACCCGCGGTTATGTCGAGCACCGCCTGAAGTGCGCGGGCTCGACCGGCCGGCCTTCGTTCTCGGACGATGCCTATCAGGCGATATTCAAGTCCAGCGGCGGCGTGCCCAGGCGCATCAACCTGATCTGCGATCGCCTGCTGCTGTCGGGATATCTTGCCGACAAGCAGAGCTTTTCCGGAGCGGACGTCACCGAAGTGGCGGACGAGCTGTCCGCGGAGACCCTGCCAGCGCGCCCCCCCGAGAGCGTGCCGCCCGTCAGCCTGACGGACGGGGAGGGTGCCGCCCGCGCGGTGCTCGCCCATGACCCGGCGATGTCCCTGGCCGGTGCCGGATCTTCTCCGGCATCTCTTGCCGCCGACCCGTCTGCCGGCCTGAAAGCGAACGTGGAGCAGCGGCTGGACCGCCTTGAAACCCTGGTGCTGCGCGTCGAGGCGTCCCACAACGCCACGATGGAACTGCTGCGCTCGATTGCCGCTTCCGGGACGGGTACCGGCAAGGTGCCCAAAGGGAGCAAATAGTGCCGGACGGGCGCGCGCACCTGCAAGGGCCGGTGATTTGCGTGGTCGGCGCGCGTCCCAACTTCATCAAGATGGCGCCGCTGCTGCGCGCATTCGCTGCGCGCGAGCCGGCGATTCCCGCTTATCTGGTACATACCGGCCAGCACTACGACCACGACATGAGCGGGCGCATTTTCATCTCGCTCGGCCTGCCGCCTCCCGACATCAACCTGGAAGTCGGCTCTGGCAGCCATGCGATGCAGACGGCGGAAGTGATGCAGCGCTTCGCGAAAGTGCTGGACCAAGTCCGTCCCCGCTGCGTGCTGGTGGTGGGGGATTGCAATTCCGCGCTCGCCTGCGCGCTGGTCGCGGTGAAGGAGAAGATTCCCGTGGTCCATGTCGAGGCCGGCCTGCGCAGCGGCGACCGCGACATGCCGGAAGAGATCAACCGCTTGCTGATCGACCAGGTGGCCGACCTGCTCTTTACCACCGAGCGCAGTGCCGATGCCAACCTGGCGCGCGAAGGCGTGCCCGGCGAGCGTATCCAGTTCGTCGGCAATGTGATGATCGACGCCTTGCGCGCCAATCTGCCGCTGGCGCCTTCGGTTGCGGAAACCCTGGCGTGCGTCAATGCCGATGCGGCCCTCGCCGGTCACGCGGCAGGCTATGCGCTGCTGACCATGCACCGGCCGTCAAACGTGGACCAGGCCGAGACCCTGCGCGCTCTCCTGGAGATATTGCGCGAAGTGGCGGACCGGCTGCCCCTGGTATTCGCACTGCACCCGCGTACCAAGGCCAATATCGAGCGCCTCGATCTGGGTGACCTGCTGCGGCATCCGGCGATTGTCCTGCTGCCCCCGCAAGGCTACCTGGAAATGCTCGGCCTGCTGAACGGCGCCACCGTGGTCCTGACCGATTCGGGCGGCATACAGGAAGAAACCACCGCGCTGGGACGCCCCTGCGTCACGCTGCGCGATAACACAGAACGGCCGATCACCATCGAGCAGGGCACCAACGTGCTGGCCGGCCGCGATCGCACGGCGATCCTGCGCGCCGTGGACCAGGTTCTCGCCGGCGCGGGCAAGCAGGGCAGGGTGCCCGAGTATTGGGATGGGCATGCCGCCGAGCGCATCGCCTCGAAGCTGGGGCAATGGCTGATCTCCGGTTGCGCGGCGGCGCGGCCGGCGCAATGAGGTGAGCGATATGGACAAGCAGATCATCAATGCGCTGACGATAGACGTCGAGGATTATTTCCAGGTCTCCGCGCTGGCTCCCTATATCGCGCGCTCCGATTGGGACAGCCGCGAATGCCGGGTCGAGCGCAACATGGAGGCGATCCTGCAGATGCTCGATCGCCACGGCACCAAGGCGACCTTTTTCACTCTCGGCTGGATCGCGGAGCGCTACCCGCAAGTGGTGCGCGCCATTGTCGCGCAAGGCCACGAACTGGCCAGCCACGGCTATGCGCATTTGCGCGCAAGCGAGCAGAGCCCGGAAGACTTCCTCGACGACATCGGCCGGGCCAAGGCGCTGCTCGAGGACATTTCCGGTGGCGCGGTGATCGGCTATCGCGCGCCCAGCTTTTCGATCAGCGAGGCCAATCTGTGGGCGTTTGACTGCCTGCGGCGCGCCGGGTACCAATACAGTTCCAGCATCTATCCGATCGTCCATGACCACTATGGCATGCCCGACGCGCCGCGCTTTGCGCACCAGGTGCAGGGGCTGCTGGAAATTCCCGCCAGCACCTTCAGGTTCATGGACCGCAACTGGCCGGCCAGCGGCGGCGGCTATTTCCGCCTCTTCCCTTACGAGCTGTCGCGCTGGATGCTGCGCCGGGTCAATGGACAGGACCGGCAATCGGCGATGTTCTACTTCCATCCCTGGGAGATCGATCCCGGGCAGCCCCGCATTCCCGGCATCAATGCCAAAACCCGGTTTCGCCACTATGTGAATCTGGAAAAGATGCAGGCGAAGCTGGACCGCCTGCTCGGCGACTTTGCCTGGGGACGCATCGATCAGGTATTCATCGGCAACCGCGAGTTGTCCACGCTATCTTGACAGGTCTCACGGCATTGCTTCCCACTGAAGAAATTTCCGGCGCCGTCCCAGGCACCGGAGCATTGAGCATACGCGTGCTTGCCCTGGGCGACCCGGCGGGCGCCGCCCGCTGGGACGCGTTCGTCAAGGCTTGCCTTGGAGCGAGCTTTTTCCATCTGTCGGCCTGGCAGGGGCTGATCGCGGATGTGTTTCGCCACCCGACCCATTACCTGTATGCCGAACGCGCCGGTGCCATCGAGGGGGTTTTGCCCCTGGCCCACGTGAACAGTTTCCTGTTCGGCAATGCCCTGGTGTCGCTGCCGTTCGCGGTATATGCCGGGGTGGCCGCGAGCAGCGAGGAGGCCGCGCTCGCGCTTGAAGCCCACGCGCAGGAGCTGGCGCGCAAGCTGGGTGTCGCGCACCTGGAGTTTCGCAACGTCCAGGCGCGCCACGCGGATTGGCCGGCCCAGGACCTGTACGTGACTTTCCGCAAGGAGATCTCGCCCGATCTCGAGGCCAACATGGCGGCGATCCCGCGCAAGCAGCGCGCGATGGTGCGCAAGGGAATCAAGAACGGCTTGGTCAGCGAGATCGACGCCGGTGTGGAGCGGTTCTTTGCCCTCTATGCCAGCAACGTGCATCGGCATGGCACGCCCGCGCTGTCCAGGCGCTACTTCCAGGCGTTGCTGGATACGTTTGGAAGCGATTGCGAAATCCTCACCGTGACCGACCCGCAAGGCCGGACCCTGAGCAGCGTGCTGAGCTTCTATTTTCGCGATGAAGTCCTGCCGTATTACGCGGGTGATGACGAAAGCGCGCGCGACCTGGCCGCCAACGATTTCAAGTATTGGGAATTGATGCGGCGCTCCTGCGAAAAGGGCATCCGGATCTTCGACTACGGCCGCAGCAAACAGGGTACCGGCTCGTTTTCCTTCAAGAAGCACTGGGGCTTCGAGCCGGCACCTTTGCACTACGAGTATTGCCTGTACGGGCGGGACTCGATTCCGCAGAACAATCCCGCGAACGCCAAATACCGCATGTTCATCGAAGCCTGGCGGCGCATGCCGATCGGCCTGGCCAACTGGCTGGGGCCGCACATCGTGCGCAACCTGGGGTAAGGGCGATGGGCAATCTTCTGCTGCTGGTCCACCGCCTGCCCTTTCCTCCCAACAAGGGCGACAAGGTCCGCTCGTTTCATCTGCTCAAGCATCTGGCGGCGCGGCATCGCGTTTTCCTGGGTACCTTCATCGACGATCCGGATGACGAGGCGCATGTCGAGACGGTCCGCGCCTACTGCGCTGATTTGCATATCGCGCGCCTGACGCCACGGCGCGCCCGCGCGCGCAGCCTGACGGGCCTGATAGGCGGGCGTGCCTTGACCCTGGACTATTATCGGGACGCCGGCCTGCGCGACTGGGTCGAGGCAACCTGCGTTCGCGAAAATCTGGATGGCGTGGTGGTGTTTTCCTCGGCGATGGCGCAGTACGTCGACGGCAAGCCGGAACTGCCTTCGCTGGTCGATTTCGTCGACATGGATTCAGCCAAATGGACCGGCTATGCGCAAATGCATCGCTGGCCGATGTCGTGGATCTACCGCCGCGAGGGGCGCTGCCTGCTTGCCTACGAGCGTGCGATCGCGCTGCGGGCGCGGTGTTCCTTTTTCGTGACGGAAAAGGAGGCCGACATGTTTCGCGGCGCGGCGCCCGAGAGCGCGCAGCGCGTCGAGGCCATGCAGAACGGGGTTGATGCCGCCTATTTCTCTCCCGAGCATGCGCTGGCTTCGCCTTATTCTTCCGCGATCAGGGCGGTCGTGTTCACCGGCGCGATGGACTACTGGCCGAATGTGGATGCGGTGTGCTGGTTTGCCGCGGAGATCTTCCCGCTCCTGGCGCAAGGGCGGCCGGAGCTGCGCTTCTACATCGTCGGCCGCGCCCCTACCCCCGCGGTGCGCGCGCTCGCCGGCGACAACGTCTTCGTGACCGGTACGGTGCCGGACGTGCGCCCCTATCTGCGGCATGCCGCGGTGGTGGTCGCGCCGTTGCGCCTGGCGCGCGGAATACAAAACAAGGTGCTGGAGGCAATGGCGATGGCGCGCCCGGTGGTGGCGTCAAGCGAGTGCGCCGCGGCCATCGAGGCTGCCGATGGCCGGGACCTGGAATCGGCCTCCAGCGCGGACGAATTTGTCGAACGGGTGGGGGCCTTGCTGGACGCGCCGGCCCGCGCGCAAGCCATCGGAGAGGCGGCGCGGCGCCAGGTCGTCGGTCACTATAGCTGGGAAGCCCACCTGAGCCGTCTGGACGCCTGGCTGGACGTGCCACGGCCTGCCGGAGCGGCGGCCTGGAGGGCGGTCGCATGATGCAGGGCTCCATGTCGCTGGAGGCGGCGGCAAAGGTGACGCCGGCAGCACGCTGGCGCGCCACCGGACTGGCGTTCGCGGTGGTGCTTGCCTGGGTGCTGCTCTGGTATCAGGACACGGTGGCGGCAATGGCGGGTATCTGGCTGCGCTCCGATACCTTCATGCACTGCTTCCTGATTCTTCCCATCGTGCTCTGGCTGGTCT
>Ga0307511_10001058_pt1 | contig 29317 bp, 21 predicted proteins | sample 13_EM_MG_FD_200266 | JGI IMG/M metagenome (GOLD analysis project Ga0307511, IMG submission 200266) | Populus trichocarpa ectomycorrhiza microbial communities from riparian zone in the Pacific Northwest, United States - 13_EM | ecosystem: Host-associated > Plants > Roots > Unclassified | place...
TGTAAGGCTGGGAGCAAAAACCTTCATGGCTATGGTTAATATAAGGCATGTAGGGAATGCTGAGGTTTCTCATGACTTACATTCCCTGTGACTTGTCTGTGATTGTGTTCACGATCTCGTGTTGAAGTGCACCGTTCATCGCGTCTGGCCGTGGACAACAGTCAGTTTCAGAAATAAGATACTCCCGAATATCGCCGGGGTTAGCTTGAATATCTACTGGGTCATGTTGAACCTGTAGCCATTTATTAATTTCCGGCAGTATATGCGGCCGACCAGTAAAAAATAACTTGAACTTCACAGTACCTACCAGTGAGTTCAACACGAAGTGCCAAAAGTGCTTTGCGAATATGCACTGGGTTTCAGCTCGTCAAGAGCATCGATACAAAGGAACACGTGGTCTGACTGCGGTATACGAAAGGTGACCTTAAACGCTTGAGAGCTCCTTCATCTCTATTCGCTTGCCCTGTTTTTGGATTGGTTCCAGCATTTCCGTTACAGCACCTGGAGCGTGTGACATGGCAATGAGGAATTGCTTAACCACACTGCCCAACAGATTGACTAACGTTTGATTACTTTGGCCTCGGTAATCACAATATAGACAAGCAATGGTGATCGTATCTCATTGAGTAAAGCGTGATAGCAAATCATCGAACTGTTAATAAATATAAGAGATAGCAGCATTAGCAGGATGCTTCCCTTTGGGTAAACATCTTTAACGTGAATTCAGACCACATACCTTATCATGTTTTTCCCGGCACCAGGTATTCCCGAACATCACAGAATACGGTCAATTGGTTCTTGTGTGGTGCAAGCACTCTCAGCCCACCGGAGGATACGATCATGTTTTAGAAGCCAAGTACCCATGCCCTCAAGGCGACTGGATCGTACATTTTGCTGTCGATTCTGAGGATCGAGTGGGGACAGTATAATAATCTTTGAACCTTATCATCTTCACGAGCTATGTCAACTTTTTCCGCTTGTTCTTGACTATACCTTCCAAATTCCAGGACATGTTTCCCGTCAGGTTCAAGTTATCTGCCACCATCTCTACCCTTCAATTAGATACCACCCTCCATCTGTGAGCCTGATTAGATGCCCGAGCTCACCATTCAGCTTTGTTATTGGTGCTAACTTTGATTCAATATTTTTGAGAAGCTCTTGGATCTCCCTCAGCTTCCCGGAATTTTCTAAAATGCACCACATGTCAGCTGACCTTGAGGGCTATAGCTTCCCACCCCCCCATACGTTTATTGTGACTTAGAAGAGAGGCACCAACCCAATATCATATTCATTATGGAATCCTATATCCGCACACTCTCTAGGAACCCTCCCCTTCTCCAGCATGTCATCAATGAATGGCTAAAACTCGTACATAAAGGCTTCAGCATGTTCGCCACTTTCTTCTCAATCCCTATAGATGCTTCGGAATTAGCAGGTCGTTCTCACTAACACAAACATGCTTTTTTACTTGCCATTTGTTGATGGGCTGAAATATACTTGTGCCTGACTGAAAAAACCAGGATGGCAGCATAGAGCTCAGGAAGCGCAGAACCCAGAGTGTGGCAGAGTCTCTCGGCTGAAGAGACAGTGTAATTTTGGGTGAAGTTGACTCCATATGGACACTAGCATAGAAATCGCATATTGCCATTTTTTCGACAATCATTGCTGTAGCCTTCTCAAGAATTTCCACAGTTTCCATACGATTCAGAGCAACCTATCAATAGAATATATGTTATCGGACGGTTTAAAGAGGTGTTAAAAATGTTCGATAAATATGTGGTAATTGCTAGTGTAGCAATACAGCATAGTCCGACCTACCTTACAGGTTTGTGATGCTATGCCCCTACGGATCATTATCTTTTCTTTCACCACCATGTAACAAATATATAGGTGTAGTTTTGTCATCCCCGCGTTGCTCGATGGTGGCCTTAGATCCCTGATGGTCAAGACAACAATGTCGCTTGCCACCACTGGAAAGTGGATAAGTGTTTTCTGACGTCGAGAGATGGTAAACTTTTTGTCGGACAGCTTTTTCTGAGCTATGTCAAGTGCCATATGCCAGAGTTCATTTGGATCAGTGCAAACTGTAACAGCGGGGATATCGTTGGTATCCACAGTGGGGCGCTGTGTAGCCGTGGAGGGTGGGGATATTGATGCTGTTGCCACAGTCGAAGCTGAATCAGAAATTGAGGTCGGCTTCTTTAGAAACAAGCGCCGAAGGGAAGACTGTGACGACGTGGTCAGGGCCCCGCGATCTGGAAAGCCTGAGAGAATTACTAGTAGTGAAACTAAAGACTGGCTTCCGTTTTTCCGCCATGGTTGAAAAAAGGGTTCCTTGACCTGAGTCGACCAAGATTTGTTTGGACAATAAACCTAGAATCATGAAAAAGTGATTTAAATAGCTTCTGCCGCACTGGCACGTCCCATAGTCAGCCAGCAATGATCTGCAAAACAATTCGCCCCATTCATTGGTCATCATCCATGTTTATCATTATATAAATAGAATTAATTTCAACGCCACATCGCCTAATTCGAGGAGAAAACCATGATACTATACCCAACAGAGTGAAGATCGACACGGACCCCCCTCCACACGCAGTAAACTCTCAATGTATCCACCAATGCATACAATATCTAGATAATTAAGAATAATGAATATAAGCTAAAAACACCCGAGAAACCCAAACTTCATATCCTTAATTCACGCGGATTTACCCTGAACCCTCTATAGCCCGCACACTCTCAACACCCCCCACAATCACCCCTCTACCATGACTACTCCTCCCATCATGACTACCACGACTACCACGGCGACTACTAGAAGCCATAGGCTCCCTATAGATCCATTCTATAAGTCATGTGAGTATAGATTCAAGCTACGCACTGTGTATGAAACTGCACACACCGCAAACTGTGATAAATGAGATTATGCTTTCAAATCTGCGCAAATTAGCCCTCTCGGTATGGAATTTGAGCCCTTTTGAAAGCCTCAATGTAGCTATATCCGTGGCACTACAAACTTGAGGCCTTGAAGTACCCCCCATGTGGTAATTGTAGCTCAGTATGTTCCGCAGTCTATCCATCCTTGAATTCTTTAGTCAACCTCCATATCTCTCGATTTGCAGCCTACCCAGCCTGCAGCGCCTAAGCTGCTACTCATAGGACTTATAGAATGGATCTATAGGGAGCCTATGGCTTCTAGTAGTGGCTGTGGCAGTCGTGGTAGTCATGATGGAAGGAGTAGGCATGGTAGAGGGATGATTGTAGGGGGTGTCGAGCGTGTGCGGGCTATAGAGGGTTCAGGGTAAATCCGCATGAATTGAGGATATGAAATTTGGTTTTTTCGGGTGTTTTTAGCCTATATTCATTATTCTTAATTATCTAGAGTATGTATTGGTGGATACATTGAGATTTTACTGGGGGTTCATGTCGATCGTCACGTAGGTGTCGATCGTTACGCCTTTTGGTATAGTGATGGCGATGTACAAGCACTGGTGACTGGCGCGCCGATATGTATTCAGAAACTTGATGTTGTCTAGGACCACAAGAATGACAAGATCCCGGTTCCTACTCAAGGTAACAGATCAACATTTAGGCAAAGCCCCAAATACATATACGTAGCTCCTCTACAGCCAAAGTCCAACTGAGACAAAGTCACCTGAGGGTCATACTATCAATCAGCACGATACCTTCTATGGTCAGAAAAGTCGCAATTTTTCTTCATATTTCTTGCCGGCACCGAGTATACTTCTTAGTAGTATAAAGGCGTGTGTACGTCCCAGAGCGTAGGTACATGCATATCAGTAATAACACGTATGACACCACCTAATACCTATGCCTACTGAATAGCAAAGCGTGAAGGCAAACACATATACATAAACCCATGAGAAAGGTTGAGATATATACATACATAAGTAGTACTAGATCAATCTGCCAACATGTAGAACAAAAATTAATTTACAGCGGCAAATGGGGGGGCTTCTATGCCAATTTTAATTGTGTTGAGGAAACATTTATGAGAAGTGTGCTTGTGTAACATAAATTTCCCGAATATTACCACCTAAACTTTTCACTGCCGGCTATCGATATCAACATAAAGGGATGCCTAACCGTTAAGCCGTGCATCCAACATTTGGTGGCGTAGATTGATATCTATATATAGAAGTGTATATACAGTGCCTTGGGAAAGTTATAACGCAACCTCAGTCATGCATGAGGCATGCATGCCCAGACTCAGATATGCAATAATAGCCTTTCGTTACCTCTGCATAGCAACTATATTTCAGGTTCAATAGCCCTCAAAAGGTTTCGATATAAAAAAATGAGTGCGTTAACTTTCCGCCAGGCACTGTATGTACTACATAACCCGATATGTTGACAGGGGTGCTGACATCTAATTGGGAAACGAGATGGTTGGCTGGTCGGTGTTACGACGCTGGTGAATCCCACCCCCTGTTGTAACTTTCCTTGAACCCGCGAGAGTCAATACCTAATTGCAGCATTGGTGAGCCCGATAATCTTTAATTTATTGACTCTTTATCGCGATCACTTCACGGGATGGGATTGATATTGTGTAAAACTGGGGATATAAATACACAGACTCTGTACATACAAATCCCTACCCATATCTACTGTAGATAACTATTGCTGATTGTAGAGTGACATATCATGTATGAAAAATTGGCTATTGTAAATAACAGGGATAGAACAATAGCATTTATGCACGATGGTTCCTGTCTCAGCGGCCCATGGAATAGTACAAAATACCATGTATATGCGGAACTGGTCTTCTAGGTAGTAAAAGACAAGAAGGGTGCACGACCCGTAAGAAATGATAATGAACCAATTGCAGGCAAGTAATATGAACACAATTTTAGGTGACAGCAGCGTCATGATATGTGTGTATGTGCCTGTACTAGCCACGGATACGTACCCACTCTACTAGGTATTCTCCAGGATACCCACGTGGTAGCTCGCGCCGAAACGATAAAAACTCGGAAGTGTCCAAAATCTCCAAGCCAGGGCATCTTCCGCAAATTAAGGAAGGCTACATGCATACGTTAATTTTCAGACACCGCCAGTCATGGAATCTTTCATGATCGCCGACTTCTAGAAAGGGATTTTGGCTATGGACGTTGCTAGTAACCTGTGTAGATCTCTAGATCTAATCCTCGACATGCATATGGCTGACGGAGAGCTTGGCCGCCAGCGACGTCAGTCTGGTAAATGCGGGAATTACAGCATGGGTTTACTATCCGGGCTGTTTCATCCCCCTAGTTCGACACTCTTACTAACTTCTCTAGACCAAGACATCCCTTGGGGCCAAGTAAATGTACGGGAAAAGCTCCTCCATCTCAGTCCAAGCTCATGATTATATGCGAGTACTGCCATACAAAGATTCTGTGCCTGACATTTAGTCCAAACTGCAGAGAGCACGGGCGATTTTGATTCTCACACTGCGCCGAAAGACACATGATCGGCACGACCTTCCGGTCGATACTAGAGTGCCTGTCTTCCGATCTTAATTGTAACCGACTACGGTGTAGCAACTTTGGGCAGGAATACCCACTTCAAGGTAGATGAGATGGTAAGGATATTGTGAATGTTGTTAGCAACGTTCAAACTTTGGGGTATGGAGTCACGAGATCTCAATCAGGATCATGATCTGAACTGCAGCCTTCCCAGCATGAAAAACTCTAGGTGATCAATACCAGATGCTTCTACTTCCCATACAAATGCTAGTGCTTGATCGGAGCATACTCTGAACACAAGGAGCACTCCAGTAGCTAGTAGGTAGCAATTGGAGATTAACACCCATACTCGAATATAACTACCCCTCAAGATGAAAAAGAATTTCCGGATGATATAAGTACCTAGTCAAATGTGACTGACAAGTTGTAAATTCGACTAAACGCACAGATGTTGTGACCGAAAGCACCGAGGGTGGCTTGGTTTTGACGCTCCCGTGCCCAAAATCTCTATATATCGAGTGGGTTATTATATTCAAATAGGGAATTGCTACCATAAGAGCCTTTTAACCAAAAGTTTATGATTATGTACGTAAAACGAGTAAATTGTTAAATAAGAGCGTGAACATCCAGCCATGGACCCATGTTCCCTGTTGACATTTGATGAAGTCCTGGGCCTGTAGAACTGTGGCGGGGACCACCCGCAATCAAACCCGGGACTACCTTGAGAGCTACCTACCTACCGCATAACCAGAGAATGAAGACCCCCTGTCTCCCCATACAAAATGCGTTGTTATAGTGGAGAGACAGGGTGTCTTCATGCTAAGATTATGCGGTAGTCCCATTAATTTTAACGAGTCAAAATAGTCATTAGCACAGCCAGGTCGTCGGGAGTGACGAGTTCCGGCACACTGAGCCGACGCTGCGCCGCAATATGGAGTGCAGCATTTCGTGGTCACGTTACTCATGGCAATGCATGTAGTTTATGGAATATGTGATAGCAAGGAGTGAACATGGAAATTGTTATTGGTAAGTACGGTGAAGTAGCGATTCGCACCCGATATTAATGTTAACTCTTAAAAATAGCATGACTACTAATTCCTGAACGCCATTATCAAAGACACATTATATTTCTTATAGTAAAAGGGGAAATGATCCGAGTCAAATCTTTTGAGAAACAGTACTGGTACAAAGGACCGCATAGAATCACCGACCACACGTACAAGAGATCAGAGGGTATTTAATTGGAAATAAATAGAAGACAAGATCGACAAGAATGTAAGAAACGGCAGCCCGCTAGAGTCTGCCAACATGATACCCAAATTCCCTCGTTATGCGCATGATTCAATGACAACGAGTTGAGCCATCCATCCATCCATCCATCTGCATCTCCATTCTAGCTGACCGCTGATAACGTGCTGTGCTCTACCGGAAAAAGGGAAAGCAGTAAGTGCCGACGTAGGTTACGGCCCAATTGACGTGCGGAAGTATGACTGCTAACTTTCACCGAAATCCCCCCTATAACGCGATGGCTTGCATATATGGTCGAAAAAAACTTAAAGGGACATGACTCCTACGACAGCGGCGAGGCCGACAACTGAGGTCCACATTCCCCATGCTGCAACCGACATAGCGCCAGAGTTAGTCTCCGTGGGAGAAGGCGCCTCGGTGGTGTGATTTCCGGTATGGTTGGTACCATTGGTGGGTGTCGAAATAGTGACGCACGTTGCTTGTCCAGTGCTATTGCTTGTAACACACTACAAAGAAATCGTCAGCACTGAAACCACAATCCATAATATATGATGGAAGTTGACTTACTGTAAGGCCCGTCGCACAACAAGACCCAGAATACTTCTCAGTGCTTCCCGCTGGGCAACAGGCAAGGTCGTTCTCGGCCACAAAGGTGGAAAATCGGCGCGGTCGATCAGGAGTTGGCGCGCGAGCTGCAAGTCCTCTCTCAGTCGACTCAGCGGCCACGTAAGGAATGGCAAGAAGTGATGTTGCAAGCAAGGCTACCACTTGCGCACGAACTGGCGATCGTGAAGAGATCATCGTGTAGGTTTTGAAACTGAAGGATCGTGGGGAGTGCTAAAAGATTGTAAGATGATCACTTCACTGTCAACGCAAGGTCGAGCCGGGTGAGATTTCCGATTAGTGGTGTTAAGGAGAGTGGAGGGATGGCGAACTGAGGGGGAGGGCAGGCAGTGATAAGTTTAATAACCTGCTCCTATGCAAGGCCCTGTGGCTCGACCCTCTGTCTAACTAGGAGCTGTTTGGTTGGCTTAGGGGTTGGGCAAGGATTTGGCCACTCAGGGATGGCGTCCCACCAAATACCTACCCCACAGTGCACGCTTTGGAACCTTACCACTGGCAGGGTCAAGAATTGGTACCAATATATAGCAGATCATCAAACTCACCTGAAAAGGAATGGGGGCTGAAATAGATATAAGTCAAAATGGTACGACGACTTAGACAAGATCATCGCAAATCTCCTCTGTGTGTGATACCTATGTCGAGTTGAAGAATGGCATTGCCGTTGGAGGCTCAGGATACGCAGGGCTCCAACGCCATGCAGGTGTGCACATCTGGCTCATGTGCCTGCATGTTTACTCCTGAAATGACGCTAAGTGTCAACGAGCTTGATTGGGGCGCACCACTCACTTGGGTCCGCGGATCCAGTGGAATTTAGCCATTGAAAACGGTGATCTATGCTGAAATGGGATAATACCCGATGCTAAACCGCTCACAGAAAAAATCGTTACCCTGGCAGGCCCCTGTTCCCCGGTATTCCAAGTGCCGCCTCGCTTACAAGGCCAGCTCCTGAAGTAAAAATCCGCTGGCAGATAGAACTTTGAAGCTTCGAAGCCTAGGGGCTGAGTTGACTATGACACTCGAGCCTATCATAAATATAGGAAGAAAATTGACCGCTCACACCAGATGTAGCTGTCATACTTATATGTTTAACATTCGCGTTGATTTCAACCAGCACCCATTGATCTGTCACACAAAGCCGCAAAATACACGCCCCAGATGGCGTTCAGGAAGCAATCCTACAGCAAGCATTTCCCGCGACGATGACAAAATTTGCCCTTCTTATCAGTTAACCTTGATCTTGAGTGTCACCGAGCTCAGGCCTGGGGCTTGGCGTGAATGAAGCACAACACAATCTGCTCTGCTGCAATTTGTAGCAAAGCTAGATCACTTTTTTTGAGGAAATCTCACATTTGTATGCTGCGTCTAGGCTAACTTGAAATATTTGGCCTGGCTCCACTTGAGCAGCGGCTCCACCAACCTACTAGAATAGCTATGGACCCAACTTCCTAGCCTTTTGCGCCACAGGCAGGTCTCTTCCAATTCCAAAGCAAACTTGAGCAATTAAATTCCATCTCTCTCTAGCCCCAGAGAGCAATTGATATCGAAAACTTTTCAGCTACATTGCCTACCAATCGCAATTTTTACATGCGGATCATGTTGGATTGCACACTGATCGTCCGCCGATTCCCAGCCGCCAGTGTGGGAGATCGATCCGTGCATGGGGATCCGACAGATGGTAGGGAATTCGAACTGGGAGTCGCTTTGGACACATTTCGCGATGTTCACTTCCCACAGTGGTGTAGTAGGGTTGGCCACAGACTGATGATTGGTGCAAGGATTAAAAAAATTCCTAGTTCATGACTAGGTAGCAGATGATGGGAATGCCGAACCAAGACACATCTATGTACATTATGGGGTCTCGAATTGCGTTAAGATAAAAATATCGTGGATTAGGTACAGGTACTAATTAAATTAAGTGAGGAATTGTGCATAAGATACCACAGAAAGCAGAAAGCGGCTTTTGGATACACTCCTACCTATGTACTCGAAATCTTACCTAACATGTTGGTATTTTTACTTCTTGTGGGGCCGGTTTAGTGGATTACCATCTCACACTAGTACTGAAGCTCTCAGTATCTAGCTTAGGGCTCTGTTGCTGACAACCCAAAAGAGTCTGTGCACTCATGTCTTATGTAACTGTGGAAGCGGTTCCGTCGGTCCATCGGACATCTAACCTATTGGCCTTCCTTTACATAGGATTTGAACTAGGAACCCCGTGCACTCCTACAACTAAGCTAGGTTGTACGAACTGAACTGTGCACAAATTCGATTTCTTGGTATGTACAGAATTGCTTTCTCTTGTTCCGTCTTTCCACAACAAGTGGTGTTTCCCTTTACCCCGCTGTTGGCATCTCCAAGTGGGAAATTCCGATTCCGAAAAGTAGGTACTAGTTAAGTATGTAAGACTGCTCATGTGCGGGTCCGTGCAGGTACTGGTATTATCTCGATTTAAAGTACGTATTGGTTGCCTAAGTAGGAGTCCCAGAGGCCAAGAACCTGAAGGGGCGCAAATAGAGTGAAAGAAGGACCACTACTGACATCTTATTGGGTATTCGCAGAGAATGAGGATCTGAGACTTCGGAGGAGTTCCTTCCCAACCAGGGGAAGTTGTGCGAGTCTGGTCCTCGATGAATCTAGTGAGGTAGGTACCGGCTGGCCATGGTATCGGTACAATATAGCTGCAAGTGCAGTCGTAACACAAACAGTGGAGCAAAGCGGACGCCTAGTAACTCAACCCCCTGTCCGGTGATCAATATCCTCGGGGGTATATGTACCGAGCGACTCGGTGATCTGCCTACAGTGCTCAATCCGTTGCACATGCATATAAACACCTTTATATTGCAATATTGACGCTTCTACCCTGTCTCGCTTTACGAGTATGTTACTATGTACGTAAGCCATGGGAATATACTCTACACTCCGGGCGGTTCTCGATTCCCGGCTTTCCCGGACATGTTTGTATCCCTGTCATAATATATGTTTCCCGACATTTCTATATAGTAACGCGGGAAGTCAGCGACCCAGAGCTTCTAACCCAGCAGCAATACTAGTAGGTAGATTAATAAAGTTTATTGGGAATGATAGTTGGAGGGGCGTGGGTATTTGATTACCACTTGAATTCTCTGCTCCCAAATAGGAATATGCAAATTATTTAGGGCTTTTCAGGCATAACATTCATGGTTAGGCAGCTTAATGGCCTCGTGACTACCCGGTGATCAGAACAAAGTCAACAAACGTCTTCAAGCTTACTGGAGTGACATGGTACAAAAATTCGATGACTTTTGTACCATAGTATCGGGAGCATATCGATATGAGATTTGCAGTTTGGTGACTCTATTTATTGACATATTCATGGTAATTATAGTCGTATTGTGAATGTACAACTGATCGTCGAATTGACAGCTAGGGGAGCACAAGCTGAATCCATGGCCAATTGTAATGCGCTGGAACTAGCAAATAAGCCTTGGGAATTGTACTCGGTGCTTGCGTACTATGCGCACTGGTGCGGTGCCTGCCGAGCTCCAACTCAGGTCAATTAAGGTATCTATACTAACACTCAGAAAGTCGGAGTTGTGGTTCCAAGTGACCGGGAGCAATAGTCATGATGAGATATAAGGGGTAAAAGGTAAGCTTGGATGAAGTTAGCTTCAACAGCGACTTGAGGTCTTATTTTGTGGTTCGTGTTGTAAGAGAAACTCCTTTCAGCTTTTGTGGTTGCGTGGTTGTGTCGGTAGAGTTCCCTCCGTCTCGGAACTCATTCTACCGTCTGTATTAGTCGCTAGCCATCGGCTGTGTTCAACGACAGCCGATGCTTGGCCCTCATGTATATATAAGCGCACTGTGCACACATGCAATAAATCATCAGTCTTGCCGTGACAACTACACTTTTTTTGATACGGAAAGTCCACGTGATGCAAGATTGACGGATCTAGTCTTTGTTTGGAGGACGCTTAGTGATGACTAACAATCTGGGTGAGGAAATTAGCGAACCTGTCGTACATCGCGGACGTGCGTTCGACATGCGACATTAAGTTTCGCTACCGAGTTATCTCTACTTCACGTAACATGCTTGGGGGTAAACCTTGTACATATGAGGAATATAGAGTATGTCAAGGATTCTTGAGGTACAGGCACGATACCTTGCTTAAGTAGAAACATCTCCTAACACTCCCACTGCTACTCAATGGTCGCTGTCCAATACATAGCAGCCCCTACGGTGCCTACTTCATGTCGGTCAGCTCGCAGGTACCCTTCATAGATAGGATACACACTATTACCCTGAACTTAACCGCTTGTCCTCTAGCATTTGGTTATTGAGAAAAACCTATGGCTAAAGTTATATATATATATGCTTATACAAGTGGTGGGCAGCAGTCGGTAGGAGAACTGTCAGTGACTAGATAGCGAGGGCGCTTGGCCGGCAGTCACATTGGAGAACAATTGTATGGAGTACCTCATGTAGGACCAAGAAGTTTAGTCATCACAGCTTTGGTGCTACTAGCTAGATAAGTTCTCGAATTCTTCATTTGGTTCTGGGGAAATTAAAGTAAACGTATGTATATCTGTACGGATTGTTTTACCACAACCGGCACATACAAACGTCTCAAAACCGATCTATTTCAGTGCTGTTTCTGGAAAGGAACCACACTTTCCATACTCCGTACCTTTACGTCGTGGCATTGAAAACGTTAGTCCTTAGAAATAATATGTGCTCTAGCAGGTACCATGATTAGTAGGGCGGAGGTGTCGTTGTATTAATCATCACCACTTCATCCCGGGTTCAGAACTTTCCGCCAAGACTGGCCGAGTTCATCGGAATAACTCAGGCTGATCCCTGTTGAAGCCGGATGATCATCACGATCATCATCACGAATACGACATTACGTTCCATCATCGCGTACTTAGTCTGCACACAAAATAATGGTTTGTGTAGCTTAGATCACGTGATCATATTATCTACCGATCCTACCTATATTGGGAATGGTTTCGTTTCGAACTACCGAATCAATCTATTGCACCAGACTTATCGTAGCGTAATAAATCTACAATCATGACTTCGGCTTAATGATGGATCAAGCTTGGGTACGTTCTATCTACATCATGCCAAGCCCGCTCACCTAGTCGGCCTCACTATAATGTCGTACTACCGGTAACAGGTGAGAGCGGAAGTCAGCAACAACCCAAGATAGCAAAGGATCTGCCACATATATCAGATGTCATACTATTAATCGACTTGGCCACCAGAGATCCTAGTTCATGCTTTTTTTTGAGCCTCTACTCAAGATTGATAATAAATTTTGCAACGCAGATATATATCTCACTGCGTGTCTAGAGGGAGGTTGTTACTAAATTCTAAAGCACTCGTTCAATTATACAACCGCCGAAATACCTGCGAGGTCTTTACGAATTCTGACGATATTGATTACGATTTGATGAGCGACGGATAAATCGGACTTCTGAATTGGACTTGCATCCGGAACCCAGAAAGCGGTAGCTAATTTGGTACACAAAACCCCGCCAACGGAGATTCGGACCCCACAACAAACACATCGGGGCTTCGGGGTGAGTTAAACTGCCGCAGTTACAAAACACCATACCGCACCACTCCGTTTCCGCACCACGAGTTCACACTGGAGCCCATATCCGCCGCCCTCGGGATCACCGGGTTCGCTTTCACGGTCTTTGCGACCTGCATCAAAGGCTTCCTACTCCTTTCCTCTGCGCAAAACCTCGGCCAGGACGCCTCCACACTACGATGTATGCTTCATCTAGAAGAATACCGCCTGGTGCAGTGGGGTGAGCAGTCGGGATTGCTTCGCTCCCAGGCAGAGATGGTGGTGGGGATGTTGCACGAGCGGCTAAATCGGGGGTTGATTGAGGAGACGCTGTCGGAGCTGGCGACACTGCTTACAGATGCGGATGCAATGAAGGAGAAGTATGGATTGGAGATTGCGGCGGAGAAGGGTGCGGGGAAGATGGTGCCAGAGGATGTCCCAGAGTATGTTGCTCGAGGGGGAGTATTGGGAGGTGCTGTGAGTGCGAAAAAGCGGAGTAGGATATTGTCCGTGGCGGGTTTGTTTAAGGATATTCCCAGGAAAATGTTTTGGGTTGCGGCCGATAAAGTGGATTTTGAAAATCTAGTTAGGCAGATTGGATTTTTCGTACAGAGGCTGGTGGATTTATTGGATGGTCAGCAGCAAGAGATCATGAGGAATGATATCAGGGTGTTGTTGTTGAATGTTGTGGCACTGAATGATAAACTCGATGAATTGAAGGCGATTCAGAGCAGTGTGGAGTTGGTGGTGGGGCAAGATAACCCAATGGCATCTTCAGCGGCTGTGAAGCGTCTCCGGATGCAGCTTTTGGATGCACATGACCAGACTCCTCCGCCATATCTCGCCAATGCTGGTAGGCAGCACTTGACTCCCATGGACTCCCCCTCGCAGGTGTCGGTCAATTCCACCTCTCCAAACAGGAATGGCAATAATGGTGGTGGTGGTGGTAGCTCCCTACGATACGAATATGGAACAAGCCCACGATCGAAATCCCCAACTGGGCCTCCGAGTTATCGGAGGAGAAACCCACTCCCTACAGTTGACCCGAACCTTATATCTTGCAAGTCTGGTGAGGGGCCTCGTCCGACACGAGAGATTGCACTCTACACAACACAACCCGATCTTCCAGAACCAATCTACATCGAGTGGAAAGCAATCAACAAACAATTACGCTCGAAAATCCGCCCCCGAGTCGAGAACCTTGCGCACCTACTTCATGCCCCTAAACACCCGTCTTTCCGCACATTACATTGCAGGGGGTTCTTTGAAGATTACGAGAAGGCTCAATACGCATTTGTTTTCGACCGGCCCACAGAGGCTGACCCTACTAAGTCACCGGTCAGTTTACTACAGATGTTCCGGTTGAAAAATTTTCTTCCATCTCAAACACAGCGAGTGAGATTAGCACGCATTTTGGCAAGTGCTTTGAGTCAGTTACATAGCGCTGGCTGGCTGCATAAGTCACTGAGGGCAGATAATATCCTCTTCTTCCCTTCTCGGCCAAAGGCAGGGGGGCACAAGTGGGGGATAAGCCTCGATGAGCCGTATTTAGTCGGCTATGAGTATGCCCGGTTCGATGGGACCAGTGAGGTAAGCGAGCAGCCATCATCGAACCCGGAGCACGACATTTATCGGCACCCCTTGGCTATTGGTGATTTTTCTGAAAGCTTCAACCGGCTCTTTGATATCTACTCACTGGGCCTGATATTCGTCGAAATTGCGCAATGGCGCCCCTTACGGAAAATTGTTTCAAAGGTCGTCCCGGAGTTAGCCACGGTCGGGGGGAGTAATAGCGGGAGTCTATCAAAATCATCAAAGCTAAAGAAGTCCATAGCTGGTGTGCTGAACTCTGGCTCTGCTCCGGTACCCCATGTGCCATTGACACAGATTATGAAGATTAGGGAGTGGTTGCTAGACCCGACGACGGAGGAAAATATGCCAGGGACTTTGGATTTTTTGATGGGTGAGATATATCGCGATGCGGTGATGAGGTGTCTAAGGGGTGATCTGGTAGACCGGGGCTCCGACGAAGGCGAGGGAATGGGGCAAGAGGATGGGTGTGAGGATTTATCGGAGTTGGAGGGTGCTAGGGTGACAGAGGGTTTTTTCACGAAGATTGTACGGGAACTAGAGAGGTGTGTGGTTTGAGAAAACAGTATACATATATATAAGTATCTTCCGAGCATATGTTAGTCTAGTTAAGCATTAGTTCTGGTTGGGTTAAGCATGTGTGTTTCGGTGTTTCGTGCTTGGTCAAACTTGTAGGTCCGCAATGCTTTATTAGAGGAACCAGTACCGGTACAACGGCTCAGTCGGGGGTCGACCGGTCCCAATGAAAGTTCCGTGAGGCCGCCTCATGGTCCAAGGCTATATAAACTGAAAAAAAAAAAACCCCAAAAAACCAACGGATCAGTCCACGGTACCTAACATTTTGTGCCTTGGCGCATGTTGTTCCCGCCCAGATGTATAGTACTTAAAAACTCACTCCACGCAGATGCACTCGCACATACCAACCAACCAAGGAGCATGCCAAAACAAAAGACAGCGAAATGAGTGAAAGGCACAGCGAAACCAGCAGCGAAACCAGCAGCAGAATCTCCTATGGCAAAGTCTACAGCGAAACGCGCAACGAAACGCGTCTACCTAGCTGATTGTGACAATGAATTCAAATGGAAGGGTCCTAGGCTTGGGAGGAATTATGCCACTCAATGGGAGGCTGTAGGAAAGGCAGCAGGTGTGCGGAAGCCGATGGGAATGGAGCATGCTGATTTGGGAACTCATTGGAAGCAAGTATGATTTTGATTTAGCGAATGTGTAAACTAACTATCAATTATATAGTGGTAAACCAACGGAGGTACTAGAGCATAAGGAGGAAGAAAGGAGATGGGTACGAGATGGTAATTGATAAAAGTAGCAGAAAGAAATGGAAACCCGGGTGTCTTCTCAGTTGACCTGCTATCTCTCATATATAATTAAGCTCAACTATCTTCCTAAATCACCCAACTGTCCTTTCATACCACTCAATCCCTACTCATCTACAGTTTGTGTTCTAGTATCCCCGTTCGTTTTACCACTGCATAGTTGATAGTTAGTTTGCTAAATCACTATCGGTTACTAGCCATCAGATATTGAAGTGGTTAAGTATTAGATTTGGATTCATATTTACCTCCTGCTGTCACTACCATATGGGTTGATTCTGCAAGAGCATAATCTTCGTTACCCTTTATCATAGGATGACAACCATTAATCAATGTATCTTATTTTACGTCAAGAAGTTTTGCATCAATTATCAAAATGGCAATAGAAACCCAACTCTTCATCTCTTTGCGAAGCTCGTTGGTGCGTATTCTTGGATACTGGAGGTAACTTCAAGGATATTTCTAGTACACCCAGACCTCATTTCTAGCAATAGGTTAGTAGCAGAATGGGTTGACGTTCATACTACTTTAGCTGAAAAGCTATGTATATACGGAAGCCTGGTGTTGGTTCCATATGTAGTCCATCCGTTTGTCTATTTAACATTCGACTTTAAGTTATAATCTAACTGAGGGTTGTATCCCAATATTTAAAAATAACTAACACTATTATCTGGTATATTAACAAGCCACCATTGTGGTGGGTCTCGCTGTTTCAACAGGTCACCGAACAGTCTTAGCGTGTTATCGAGCTGTCTTCACAGGTCATCAAGCAGCTTTTGTGAAGTCACTGATCAGATCAATAATCTTTCTCAATAAGCATATTTCCATATTATTAAATGCTTTCGTTATATATGACCTTTCTAGTTCCTTTCTACTCTCTCATTCCATTTTTACACCGCTTTATTTTATCATAATGTTCATTTTGTTGTATATTCTGCTTTCAATGAGGGCTTTCACTTGAGGGCTGGTATACAGTAGGTCTCCGCTAGGTTGTTGCCAATAACCTTAGATTGACTGCGGGTAATGATTCTTAAAAAAAGGTTTTTGTCTGTTATTCGGAGGATTGGCCTTAGACAAGCTGTTGCAGGGGCAAAGTGCCAAGCTGAAAATAGTTACCTGTGGGTGGCAGAACGACAGAAACAATGCGATTGTCCCCCAACTCCTGATCTTTGAAAATTTCATAAACCTAGATTGGGGGGCGGAAAGAAGTGAAATTTCGAAAATACCTACCTAACGTATTTGACCGGGATCCGGCGCACTACCGGAATGCATGTATTTAATTGTTAAAAAATCGAATTATAATGCAAATAGGCTCAAATTAAAACCAGAGTTTTAGTGTATACATAGAAGTCATCTGCAAGTGCCGCCCTAGGGTGAGCATTGCTATATGAGGTGATGAAAGGTGGAAGGTAGGAATTAGAGTATGTATGGACTAGCAATTGATGTGACGAAATTGTAGCCTCAAAGGACTTGTGGGGCTCAATATACGTTGTACGTGATGTATAAAACATGTGGACTCAGTATCAGGACAAACCGCCTACCATGTGAAGAGATGTAGTGAACTACATGGCGGATTATGTTAAGAAATGCATATCCTACGGGATATCGGGATCAAGGAGCCTTTCTATAAAATATACATATAGTCATATGGTCTGGTAAAACTTACTACATGTAAGGAAACTAGATAGAGACATGGAGGGGCCATGTGGGCACTAGTACAAGGCTATGTAATTGAGGGTAACCAATCCATATCTCCCGATATCCAGTGGGTCAGCTTCCTTAATCCGAGGCATAGGGCTACCATGTTGTTAGAACCACACTCATAGTGTGTAGTAAAGCCTCCTACAAAGCCTTGGTACCATTGACAAGCTACAACATGCGTTGAGTTAAAATACCCCCCAAAATGTGTAAAAATTGGCACATATTTTGAACTAGCTCAGGCTAGAAGGTAGTCAAGATGCCCAGGCTCTTGAGTAAGGTACTTTACAATGGATTAATGCGTTTTCAATAAGAGCACGGCCTTTTCCTTCATATTACACAAGTTTACTCTGTGTGATATCAGCCCAAGCGCACCAATTATCCTCAGCTGCACCGTGTCGCACAGGGCCTACCAAACCTTCATAACATATAAGACTTACTTAACAAGAGTAAACATATGTGTTTGAACCTAAGCTCGCATATAAACCTGATATAAAGATTGCTTGATCCCTATATCCCTCAGAATATGTAGTTTTTAACATAATCCGCTATGTAGTTCACTACATCTCTTCACATAGTGGGCGGTTTGTCCTGATACTGAGTTCACATGTTTTATACACCACATACAACGTATATTAAGCCCCACAAGTCCTTTGAGGCTACAATTCCGTAACATCAATTGCTAGTCCATACATTCTCCAATTCCTACCTTCCACCTTTCACAACCTCATATAGCAATGCTCACCCTAGGGCGGCACTTGCAGATGACATCTATATATACACTAAAACTCTGGTTTTAATTTGAGCCTATTTGCATTATAATTCGATTTTTTAACAATTAAATACATGCATCCCGGAAGTGCGCCGGATCCCGGTAGTGCGCCAGATCCCCGTCAAATACGTTATGGCAAAAGCCGCATAGCAAAAGGAGAAAACCCTTAGTGGAAGGTGCATATGGAAATGGCCAAGCAGTTGTCTGGGTAGCGTCTTGAACTGGAATATGCCAAAGGACATAACAGTGCGATGGCGGGCATAAACAAATGCAAAGAGTTATGCTACTCACAATCGACATTAGAGCCAAGCTAGACAAGCCCAGAGTCCTTAAGAAACATATTACATACAATAAGTCTGAGTGGCGCTTCAGCTCGGGGTGCGGGGCGTATCTACGCATATGCTGTGAACTTTACATATCCCTCTTGAGTACTATTTAAAATGAGTATGACTAGGCCCTATTGGCTCATTTTTAACCAGTGCAAATGGTAGGCCATCCGGAAAGATGCAGCTTGCGAGCGGAATTGGTGTTCGCAAGTGGGATACCCTCGAGACTTTCCAACATTAGCAGGCAGGCCAGACGATAAATATTCCCTATGCATGAGTACCCACACGGAATCTGTTGCTTATTTACTTAATAACATGTGAAGAGGTCCTCTTTCATGATTTACCTTGTCGTTGGATTTCTGGGGGATTTTTTGGTAGCTCATTACCCCAAGCTTACTCGGAAGATTACCCTTCCCCTTGTCGTTGAATTACAGCCTCATCAGCATGGATTGTTCGCTACCAGGATTGTCCGCTAGGTACCAGGATTGCTTGCTGCTGCCTAGTCTGCTGCGGCTTCTACCGTCATACCCACGAACCCATATAAGTACTCTATCAGGGCTACTACCAATTGTAGTCTCTTCTGACTCCTAGGTCTCCCCATAACCTGAACAAGAGCACTCATCCAAAGATCGGTTTTTTTCTTTGCTATTTCATATCCACAATACTAACGGCATGTACGGACCGAGTGAGATTATGTGGCAATGGCCCCAGAAGACCCCTGCACAATTCGCAGCTGCAGATGACAAACAGCCAGGATCACCCATATCTGCACATGGCGAGGAATTCGTTCATCTACACAATTATACGGACGAATATGGTCACGTTTTGGCAATAGGAGGCCATGTTGATTATCCTCCGGCTCACCCTAATGAGCCTCTCTACGCAAATCCACTGGATTACCGGAGGCGCTATCCAAGTACTCCGGAGATAACTCTCTCGTTTCCCTGGGTGTCCTTCAATACTCCAAAAGACACAGGGACTGTCCTACAAAGACAAAGAAAGCAACAAAAACCTCGGGGCAAGAAGGAGTTTCTCTGTCAATTCCAGGACGATAAATGCGAGTTCATGTTGGCCAAAGAGAATGGAGTCTTCAAGAACCTCGCTGAGTTGAAGTACGTATCATTGAATCCACCATCAATATTCTTTAAAGCTCCTAATCAACGGATATAGGGAGGATACATTGAGACATCTCAATCCATTCCAGTGTGAGAGGTGCGGTAAGAGGTTTGGAAAGCGTTACGGCAAAAAGCGTCATAGTAACAAAAAAAACACCCCGTGTATGCCTGTGGAAGAAGGTGGAAACGGCCAGGAAGTTGTCTGGGTAAGCCGAGAGCTTACGGCGGCCGTCGTGGGCCTGGAAGAGGCCAAGGGAGGCCACGAGGTGATGGCAGCTATAGATAAATGCAAGAAGCTTTGTAGTGAGTCTATTCTTCATGTTATCCTAATTGTTCATTTGACACTCCAGATCTAACCTAAAGGTACCTATTGTATCAAGACCTAGGTAGGGAGCTGAAAGTTCGGAGACGAGAAGCTCAGAGGAGACTGTCACGTCATGACAACCTGGTAGCTATAGCTACCGATAAAACGACCGCTATCACACCCCCTGGCTATGGGGCCCAGAGCCCGCAAGAATCTGGTATCCAGAATTCACTACAGCCACCTCGGGGACCTGCTTCAGGTTTTATTCAGGACTCCTTAGCGGATGACAGCCCCGAGAAACTATCGGAATATGGAGAGCCCGGTGGGGCAACATACGGCACTTCAGTAGCCACAAGCAGTGCGGAGGCCAGTATATATATGGCAGACAAGATGGAGCTGAATCAGATCCCTCAAGGGCCACTTGTGGACACAAATTTAATCTCGGAGGCCTGAACATCCCAGAGGAGGTGCTTCCAAATCCCGCGCAAGACCTGAGCTTTCTCACGATTAACAGGCTGCTCGCGAACTGGGGCAATTCCAATGGGAGGGGAGGAGGCAGGCTGGACTATCTTGACTGATGACTGGCGCCATATATGGCCTATAGTGATGAGCCCTCAGACGATATGGAGCTGAATCGGATTCTGCAAGGTCCACAAGTAGGGAGAGCATCTTCTTTCAAAAACTAGCACTGCACTCACCATATATCGAGGTCGCAACTTTACCAGTATAAGAATATGAGGTTATGAGTTTGCGGAGTGATGGGAATATTGCTATATTTGAAAAAAATGAAAGCCAATTGTACGCTACCGCTGTAGGCTCAAGTCTATGGTAGGACTGCTCTTTATATGTTGACTCAAACACATACGTGAGATTCTATACCATCCTTGCACTTGCTGTCACCACTGATCTCATTAGGTAGATATTCCTCACAGTCGTGATGACCTGGGGCGACGGCCAGAGAGTGGATACTGCCATGTATATAGATAATTGGATGATGGACTACACCTCCGTGAGAGCAATCATGGCGGCTAGTCTACATTTACATTAGTGCATGCTTATGCGTACGTAGGTTCGAATCCTGCACCCCCCAAAAAGATTTTCTAACAGCCAAGGAGCATGGGTTTGTCCTCAAGAGGTTTCCCCTATTGTCTTAGTCAGACACTCTACGGAGTTCAGTCTTGGCTAAGTCCCAAATGGTCTGGGTAGTGGTGGAGTAGGGGTGCGCTCTGAATCCTCCCGGGTTTCCGGGGGGCTCGTCATAGCCTAAGGCTGAATACGAGTAATGACTTTAAAAAAAAGTCTACATTTACATAGGTCACTTCTAAAATTTCAAGGCGCACCACTTACGTCCGCACAGCAACGGACGGTTCAGTCACCTATTTGACCTGGGATTTGACTTTCGGTGACTAGTCTAGTTGGCACAAGGCTCTCATTCGGCGTTCGGTAGACTAGAAACCTCATGCGCCAAGACACTTCTCCCACATAAAATTAGAGTGTCCGACTGAACTGACCTATTGCTGTACTTATACCTGTGAATTTTCACCATGAACGTTTACATATTTACTGGTCGTTGGACCTAGCATTATGATATTGCGTGTTGTGTTATCGAGACAGTCTGGGGTATGGTGTGATACTCGACAGGGGTCTCTGATAGGATGTCCCGATTGCTCAGATGAGTCATATTAGTCTGCTTATTTATGTGCTGCGCCCCATTGGAAAACCTGACGAGGCTAGAAAACCATGTTGGGCTTCTGCTGTTCTGTTTATCTTGCCTTAATTTATGACCGTTTCCCTAAATACCGGCAATGGCAGTTCCATGTGACAAACACAAGTAAAGAGTAGATTTACTGTGAATAACATAAACCTGTAAACATATAGCCATTAGGCATCCCAACCCGTTGTGCCAGAGAGCCTCCAAGTAAATGTTCCAACCTTGGGCAACACTATAGAACACACGCCAGTAAACAACAACATGCAATAATTATAAAATCGACCGCGAGGAACCCAGCAGATAATAAGCAAGAACAAAAGTGGAAAGCACAGAATCTTCGAGTGGTAACATTAGATACATACATGCAAAGCCAGTAAGCCATACTAATAATTACCACCAAGTAGCTCATAGACCATACTTCCCGGACCCCACTCGATATCGTCCCCCAATTATTGTTCAACGCTGAAGTGTGGTCGGTTGTTGAGCCGGTAACTGTTGGCAATATCGGAATTTGTTCGGGTTCCACTTCAACAGCTAAACGCGAAAGAGGTCGTGAAGATGGGTGCACCGGTGAATTCGGGATTGTAGTGTCCTACGGAGCTCATGTCCCAGAAGATTTCGTGCTTACCAGATTGTTATTTAGATCTTGATACAATACGAAGTAGGTTAGTCTTGGCGCCAAAGTAGGTTAGGTTATCTAGTCCATGAAGTAATAAGACTTAACACTCACTACAATGCTGTTTGCAATTATCAATAGCTGTAATGACTCCGTCATGTCCTTTGGCTTCCTCCAGTCTTCCAGCTTACCCGCTTGTCGGCTCCATCTCCTGGCACGCATGGATTCCTCCTTCTGCTATGACGGGTTTTTTGTGCATTACGCTTTCCAAACCGCTTACCGCATGTCGGACACTGATATGGGTTTAGATGCCTCAATGCATCCATTCTAGAATTATTAAAATAATCACAACCTTAAAGGTAGATTCAATGATACATACTTTAGCTCCACAAAGTTCCTGAAGGCACCATTGTCTCTCTTTCATAAAAGGGAACTCAGCCTCCATAAATTGACAGATGGCCGAGCTCTTCTCCCGAGGCTTTTGTGGCTTTCTTTGTCTATCCAGCACAGCTTCCATTGTGAGCGTAAGGTATTGCTAGAACGAGTGGATAAGGGAGTTTGAACAAGAGTTGTGGCCGAAACTAAGCGGGAGATCTGCCAGTGATGATCAGCGCGCTAGGGAAGAGCTCGGGAGCAGTCGACAAGCAGATAAACGAGGGTAGCTTTGCCCAATTTACCCAGGAACTTCGTTAACGCCAAATCAAACAAATCAAATTATCTAAGTATCTATAGCTGCGTCTTCGATCTCAATTGTATTGCATGTACCGATTTGTTTGCAGATATACATAGTTACTCTTGTGCATAAATAGCATAACTGGTGTTCACCATAGCACCAGCAGTAGCTATATGTATATGGCTAGGATGCAAATTGTCGAGATGCTACAAGAGTAAAATCCTTCATCCGTGATAATACTGTAGCAAAGTTACAATCGCGGAATTCCGTATATATAAAATTAAGTACAGATAGTCAAGGGTATATGTTGGATGCGTTTGAAAGTAGTCCGGGCGCTTGTGGCGAAAATCGAGAAAATCAAGTTCTTGATGTGAATTAGCATCCACACTTCGAACCTCGAAATATGCCTTGGAGGAGCCTTTCCTCGACGGTCATGGTCCTGATCACATGTATCTATAGTCACATCTCCATACAAGTTTGGCCAATACCACACCAGCCCATTTTGGTATTGGCCCCCAAAACTAGATCTTGCGTGAATATCACCAAGAATTAAGTTTGTTATATTTAGGTCCTGATCCAGCCCAATACAGGGGCAATAGATAGGTGTATTGATAAATCTCAGGCTTAACATAAAATCTTTAAGATCACTTTTCACAAATCTAGGTATAGGCCTAGGAGCTCTGCAGTCGCTTTAGTCTGCACAATCTCGCTCTGGGGGACTCTTGATTTTGGTTTCAAGGATGTAGAATATCCATCCCTATAAGTTCAAGTATGTAGCTTTGGAGGTCAGCATAAATAAGCACCGAGCGCGGCGCTCTAGGGCTTTAGGCACCTAAAATATTAATCCTTCACTTATAGCACTCAAGCTTGAACCCTCCTAAAATATATAGTATACTGGTCTTTTAGAGCTATAAGTAATGTAGTTCGCGGGCAGTGGTACATGGAAAGCTTATTTCATGCTAGGACTTACCATGTCCATATCCAGAGTCCATAGCCACTTATTTACATCCCTTTATTACAGAAATATTCACTCACGACCTTCGAAGCTTAAGGAGAACAAGGCAATTCATTCCATGGGTTAACGTTGCGATCGATTCATAATTCTTGGCAAACAGCTATATCGATTGAAATATACACGCTCCCATTTCTCAAAATCACTGGGTGGGTAGTAGGATAACTGTATACGTGCCCATATTTCATCTCCTGGTACAGCCACCGTACCACTCAACATTGAACAACTGCAACAGCCCTTTTAGAAACCCAGATGCAGACGTTAGATCCGCTTACCTACATATGTATAAGCCAAAGTCAGTTAACATCGACATTTCTCTGGTCGGGTTTGAGATTTTGACCTCCTTAGTATTGCCTCTAGGCAACTCGATGCCATGATGGCACGTAGTATACGTGAATAGAGGGCCTAGAAATTTATTGCTATCTACTCACGTGCTAATACCCCGAGTAAGATATGAGTAGGATGTCGTGATCTGCAAACATGACTAGCCTCCTTCACATACTGATAAACTAACATAGATTGATATAAACTGCTGAATATCCTATGTACATGCTGCATATACATGCTGTACCTAGATTGTCCCGAGATTCTTTGCCAACATCCCGGCCAATCTGCCGGTAATATCTCTCGCTTAACCGATTTGGTGGGATCAACAATCCCTGACATAGCCAACCAGCCTAGTTCATCCGATCACCCCTCGACGCTAGGCAAAATTCCGCATGCCAGTGTTTAGGGTCTCTACGTACCGCCCTCATGAGAAGCCACGCGCTTCATTGCACCCGATGGGCTGGAGACTGTCTCCATTGAGTAACAAGTTTGCATATATCTTGTCAAGGAACTATGTATACCCCGCCTAATGTGTACCCGTAGTGCTAGTCGTCACGCCGCGCCGGTAAACATGTGTCTGGTGGCACCCCACCCTCCACTCCCTCCCCCCCTTCTCCCCTCCCTCATCAAATTTGCAATTGGCTTTTCTTACATTTGCCATTGGGCGTTATTAAGGAAGTCTAGCTACCTAGTCATGTTATCACAATATACAAGGCACAGGAGATTAAATTTTTTTATTAACGTTTCCACAGACTTGGATAGAATTGACATGGTGGAATCATTCTCCCAAGCGGCCGGCGAAGATAGTGCATATGACACAACAACATCATCAGCTTCGACTTGGCAAGCAACTCCATGGCCAGCTACATACGTACAGGAAGCGATAGCCTTACTACTCGCAGCAGATGGCAGCGTTGAAGTTGATGTGAGTAGCTTGCCTTACCGATCTCTGGGTCCCCTCTTCCATCTCTCGCCACGATAGCGCTTACCTACTCCCCCTACCAGTCCCACTTCGACTCCGACTCCGGTTTCTCTACCGGCCTCCCCTCTGCGACCCCGTCCCTTTCACACTCCGTCTTCGACTTCACCTACGCTAATGGCCGCCGCTACCACTCCCACCGCTTCCAAAAAGCCGACTACTACTTACCCAATGATGAACAGGAACAATCCCGGCTTGACCTCTACCATCACATCTTCTTGATGATGTTAGGGGGGTCTCTATACACTGCCCCCATAGACCATCCCCAGAGGGTGTTGGATGTAGGCACTGGAACGGGGATTTGGGCGGTGGATTTTGCGGATATGCATCCTACATCGGAGGTTGTCGGGAATGATATCTCCCCCATACAACCGTCTTGGGCGCCGTCTAATTTAACATTTGAGGTGGATGATGTTGAGGAGAATTGGGTGTATCCGGAGGGTCATTTTAATTATATCCATATGCGAAGTTTGAGTGGGAGTATTGCAGATTGGGAGAATGTGTTGAAAAATGCCTACAAGTACCTATACTTTCTCCCCTTGATTTCTTGATTTGTTCTCGAGCTTTAAGGATATATCTAACATATTTGCTGTTTACTATTTAAAGATCACTAGCACCTGGAGGCTGGATCGAGTACCAAGACTACGGCTGCGAAGGTTTCTGCCACGATGGTACCCCCTTCCACGACCTCCCCGAAGACCAAATGTCCGCCGTTGGCAGGTGGTTTATCTTATGTGAAGCTGCCGCAGCGAAATTCGGGCGCCCCCTCACGATCTCAAAAGATATGGAGAGGTTTTTCAAAGAAGCTGGCTTTGTGGATGTTAGAGTACGGAAGGAAATCTATTGAAGAGTTAACGAAGGGGAAGCGGAAGTATTATGCGGAGGCGTGGTTTATTTCGGGCAGGAGGCCGGAGAAGGAGGAGGAGTAGATGAGGGTTGGGGCATTCAAATTGCTTTGTGCCGATTTGATATGATGTTGAACGAAGTTTTTTTTCTTTTTCTTGGCGCTACCGAATGTCGCTACTGCTTAGTACCTAGCATGAGCGTGGGTTTTTGCAATTTTTCTATTTGGAATACAATGTCATAAGTATGTATGGAGCAGAATAAGGTAATTGCATTCTACTCGCCCCGCCTTCTACGGAAGTTCAGAGACTACTCCAGACCACCCACTTGAGCAGGTCAGTGTCAACGTTCAATTAGAGCATATAGGGAATTTCGTGCGAGTAGAGCTGAGACCGCGGCACAAGACCTCAAGTCTCAGGCATTAAGGTATTGTCACATATGGCGCTAGTAAGTGCTTAACTCATAACTAAGCTGTACCACATAGAGGTATCTTTTATACCAGTCAAAAGCCTGAACATGTACATGTATACACACGCACCTTCAGGTGCACTGTCCACTCAAAACGTTTGGGCTTTTGATAATTGGCTTTACTGCTGTACTACGATATTGCTGGTAAGCGTCATTGCCTTAGGCCGAATACGTGGAATTCGGAATAAATGAATTAACAAAAATTAATATAAACGATATTGCTGGTATCTGTGCTTCCGCTCTGTCCAATCATAGCCACAGATCAAAGGCATTAGTAATAGGTCATGCATGGTACGCATGAATAGACTTAGGTACATCACTGCTCTCGTGTCCATCACTTGCTGTCCATCACTTGCCTCCAAAGTAAATTATTACGCAATTACCATCCACGAAAAATATAGTATTGAGAATTCAGCAGTATCGTACTAGGGTTTACTTGAACATGCGTGTTCCTTTAGCCTAGTGCGAAACTGTGCTGTCCATGAGTCTGGGGATGTAGGCTAACGACTTAACCAATTCAATTTTCATAGCCTCACTCCACTACTACGAGGTATCATAGACTTGGATTGTCTTGGAACGGGTGCCGTTGAGATAAGTCTTATGATACCAGCCTCGAGATAGGCATAATCAAAATACTAGGTAGTCTAGTTACATGCCTTTTCCACAGTAATATTTGCGTCGACTAAGGTGCGGTACTCCTAAAGCTGAAATAGGGGACTTAGGCCTAAATTGAGACGAAGTATATTACTACATAACCAGTGGTTACGGAACCACCCAGTTCCGATAATTACAAGGAAAGCAGATCTCGAGAAGCCTATCAGTTTGGAGGAACCCAGAGAGTCCGTATTTGGAAAGATAGGGTGTGTGAAAGCGGGAAGGGTATCTCTAGCTGCTGTCGAAGGGGGGCTAGAGCTAACAGCTAATGGCCAGATATAGCAGAGTATACATGTGTTTAGAACTTTCCTACTCGATTTTGCGCACCTCTACTTACATAACTTACTCATCTCTCATATAGTTGGCGTACCGTACTCTGTTTCTAAATTTACGAGATAAAGATCCGTAGTCTGGCTGACTGTCACTAACAGGGATATTCAAACTTATGCTGCACTGCCAGAATTTCAGGTTTGTACGAGCCAACTCGTATACAAGGAGCCTCCACACGCCAATTCTTACGCAACCGTAAATGTATTTATATGCCAGTCATTCCACACTTTTGGACGCCAAACTATTTTGAAGACATTTGTACACTCGTATATCAAGACCAGTTTCGTTCCTATCAGGACCTAGTCTGGTGTCAGTGAGGTGCCAGGACCCTACTAGGTTCCTTCAAGTTGTGGTAGTTAAGGAGAGATGCCCGGAAATTGGGAGAGAAGATAGGCCAAGTAACAGAAACCTGGGAGTGATGACACAGGAACCTAGATATCTCTACCAAGCCAGAAGGTGAGACAATACGTACCAAAGGACCCGTGGCAGTTATATCCTGAATTATGCCCGATCTGTACGATTTACCCCAGGGTGTCCTCTGGCCCTGGTGCGTACAAAGGATATTATATGGAAAATGAAGCTACGGTGGGTAGACATATCACCTAGTATGTTTTAATACCCCTATTGAACTGCATTGTAGGTTGTACTCCCATTATATCAACTGTACTCACCTGACCGCTGTAACTGTACTCAATCCTGCAGCCATTATACTCGAGCTCACTGTCTACCGGATAACTAGTTCCTCATCATGCTATTGGTCGACATACAAACTAGACGGCACGGTGCACCGTGTGGGATACCGTAATTAGTTTCATAAGACAAGCAGTAATAGCCAGGGCACCATTATATTTTGTCCCCATGGAGCGATATGGTATACACTGCAGTTGTGGCTTATATTTCCACAGAGCCAGTTGCTTTTGGCTATCTGGTGCAAGCAGGTTTATACTCGGGACCTCGTTTATGCGTAGATACGATATTCCCGTGCAGTTAACCCGAGTACGACAGGCACGCAAAAGGCAAGGAGGAACAGCGGGTACCAAACTGCCACAAAAGCCATGCCATATACATATATAAGAGTCCTCTTGTACTATTCTCAAATTAGCTCATGCAACTTCGACGCTTAGATGAACTGTCTTCAATTGCAAAATGTTTCAATACCTCGCGAGGGTGTATGATTCTGAGCACTTTGTAGCGCCCACTTGTAGGCACCAGAAGTGTCCACTAGCAGCTCCCAATTCGCAAATGTCATTAGCCTACATGACCGCTGCGAGCAAGATGGAAAATAGCACGAAAGCATAAAGTGGCAGGGTATGTCATTCTCATAGTACAAATAGGGTCTAATTGAACGGTTTTTAAAAATATAAAATATTATGAGCATCCATACAGGAAACCGAGGTTGCGGTCTCGTCATACGTAGGTAGCTTTGGTGCGATCGACAATTTTGTGGTGGCCAGTGGGCTGTTCAGGGTAACACCTTGTTACCATTCACCCTCCAAATCAATATTCGCAGATTGATCTATACCACCGTCCCAAAACATTAGATAATTCCATAGATTAGTATGAGGTGACTGCTTTTAAAATTTAAAGGGCGTGAATTTTTTTGGTGTTATTTCCCTTACGTGAGCCTGGGGTTGCCATCGATCAAGCGAACTTGTACCTAGTATACCAGCACT